>ERZ724516.451-NODE-451-length-25680-cov-25.849873_pt1 | contig 25680 bp, 23 predicted proteins | sample MGYA00376049_ERZ724516 | MGnify/ENA primary metagenome ERZ724516 (study PRJEB28724, sample SAMN07190886) | activated sludge metagenome | isolation source: activated sludge of sewage treatment plant in Hong Hong | place: USA: Christiansburg, Virginia | collected... | reverse complement strand
CCAACACCCGAAAGGAGCCGTCATGCCCGACGCTGTGCCCGAAGCCGAGCCCGAACCCGGCACCCCTGAGTGCACGGTGGTCGAGAGCGTCCTGGCCTTCCTCGGCCGCGCGTGGGCAGGCGCCGTCGTCGAAGCCCTGCTGCACGGGAACGAGCGGTTCGGCGACATCGCGAAAGCGATCCCTGAGGCGACCGACGGAGTGCTTTCGGCGCGCCTCAAGGACCTGTGCGCCCGCGGCCTGGCCCTACGCGACGTGACCCCGGGCCCGCCGGTCAGCGTCCGCTACACCCTCACCGCGGCCGGCCGTGACCTCGGGCCGGTGCTAGATGCGCTCACGGCATACGGAGCCACCCACCCCGAGGTGCTGATCCCCAAGCGACCCCGCGGCTGAAGTCTCGCGAGCGCGGAGCACCCGTCAGGCGAGGGTATGCCGCCGCACCGCCCCGGGGTTAGCGCCCGAGGAGGGAGGCCATCTTCTTGGCGACCAGGTCGGTGGCCCGCTGCGGGGCGAGCCGCGAGAGCCGGTCGAGCATCGTCGCGTCCTTGCCGATCACCACGCGATAGCTGCCGCGCTCGATGCCGCCGATGATCGCAGCAGCGGCGTCCTGCGGCGAGGTGAGGCTGGCGGCCATCTTCTTCGCGTCGGCGTCGGCCCCGCCCGCATCGGCCTCCGGGGCGCCCGGGATCCGCGCCCCCGAGTTCTGGGCAATGCCGGTGGCAACGCCGCCGGGAAAGACGACGGTGACGGCGACCGGTGTGCCGCGCAACTCGGCATACAGGCCTTCGGTGAAGAGCTTGACCGCAGCCTTGCTCGCGCCGTAAAGCGTCTGCCCCGGCACCGGCACGAACGCGCCCATGCTCGACACGTTGACCACACAGGCCTCCGGGCGGGCGGACAGCAACGGCAGGAACCCCTTGCACATCCGCACGACGCCCCAGAAGTTGACGTCCATGACCGAGGTCATCTCGGCCTCGGTGAGATCGGCGAACCTCACGAAATGCTGGATGATCCCGGCCACGTTGACCAGCCCGTCGACCTGGCCGTGCACCTGCTCGACCTGCGCCGGAAGGGCCGCCACGGCGGCCTCGTCGGTGACGTCGACGATGTGGCTGCTCACCCGCTCGGCGCCCACCCCCGCCAGCCGGATGGTTTCCAGAATGTCGTCGGTTCGCCGGTCGACGATAGCCACGCGAGCGCCTCGGGTGAGGAGCCCGAGGACCACCTCCCGGCCGATCCCATTGCCGCCCCCGGTGACCACAAACACCTTGCGCTCGATCTTCATGATCGATCCCTTCGTCCCCAGCCGAGTCTCTTCCGGGGCTCACCTCAACGCTAACTCTGTTGTCGCACACCGGCGGTCGTCCAGCGTGTCTCGTCGCTCACCTCTGGCCGCGCCGGTAACCCAGAACACGGACGGGCCGGCTCTCACGCCCTAAAGTGCTGCCGTGCCTCCCACTGCCTGGCCGTTCGTCGGACGCGAGCCCGTCGTCGCCGACGTGCGCTCGCGGCTCGACGGCGACCGCCATGTGGTCATCACCGGGGCAGCGGGCCTGGGCAAGACCCGAGTGGCCCAAGAGATCATCGACAGGTATGCCGCGTCCGGCACCCCCGTCGTGCGGGTCGTTGCCAGCCCCGCGTCCGCGCCGGTGCCGTTGGCCCCCTTGGCAGCCCTCGTGGGAGACGCGATCGGCATCGAAGCGATGAACGCCGCCCGACGGTCGGTCGCCGCGCTGGCTCGGCAAGGCTCGTCACGTCCCCTGCTGTCGGTCGACGACCTGCACCTGCTCGATGAGGCCAGCGCCATCGTCATCCACCAACTGCTCACGACGGGCACCGTGCGCGTCCTGGCCACCGTCCGCAGCTCCGCCGCCTGCCCACCTGCGGTGGACCGGCTGCGCCAGTCGACCGGGGTCGATCACGTCGAGCTGGGAACCATGGCAGACGCCGACATCGCCGACCTCGTTGAGCGCGCCCTCGGCGGCCCGCTGTCTGGGCACGCGCGGAGCGTCATCATCACCTCGGCGGCCGGTAACCCCATGTATGCCCGGGAGCTTGTCGAGGGTTCCGTCGCCGCCGGGGCCATGCAGCGCCATGGCGGCGTCTATGGGTTCGAGGGCCGCATGGTCGCCACACCGCTGCTGGAAGAGGTGGTGCTCGCCCGCCTGGCACCGTTCGAGGGTGCGGAGCGGACGGCGTTGGAGTTGCTCGCCGTCGGGGGTCGCCTGGAACAGCCACTCGTCGAGCGGGTCGCCGGCTTCGAGCCGTTGGAGCGCCTCGAACGGCTGGGCATCCTCGTGGCCGAGGAGCACGCCGGGAGACTCGTCCTGGACGTCGGGCATCCCCTCTATCGCGAGCTCACCCGGGCGCGCCTGGGAGCGCTAGCCCGGATGCGGATCTACCGCACCCTCGCCGAGGTCGACGCCGCTCTGGCCAACCCCTCCGGCACGAGCACCCCGGACGAGCAGTTGCGGGCTGCCGTCTGGAGCATCCGCGGCGGGCTGCCGGTCGAATCGGTGATCCTTACGGCGGCGGCCCATCGGGCGGCCGCCACGGGTAACACCCCGCTAGCGGCCGAGCTCGCCCATGAGGCAAGCCGACGCACCGGCACCACCCAGGACGCCATGCTCGCGTCGTGGTGTCTGTCGCTCGACGGCGACCACGACCAAGCAATTGCCGTCCTGCGCACGGCTCTGCGCAACGAGACCGACCCGTGGACCCGCGCCGCGGTGCGCCTGCGCATCGCGGAGGAACACTGGTGGTTCGGCGACCTCGACAGCGGTCGCGCGGTGCTCGACGAGGCGGCCGCAGAACCGGGCCCTTGGGACGCGCTGCGGGAAGCACAACTGTCCGCTCACGCCGCCCTTGCGGGCGACGTGACAGAGTCGGTTCGGTTGGGGTCACCGCTCATGGACCACGCCCATCCCTGGGTGAGGTTCGTTGCCGCCGTGGGCTATTGCCTCGGGATGATCTACGGCGACGGCGCCGACGAAGGGTTGCGGGCAGCTCGGGCACTCACTGAGAGCCTCGCCGGCACCGATGTCCAGCCCATCGGGGATCCGGGCCAGCATCACGCCATCCAGGTGCTCGGCATGGTGGCCGCCGGCGAACTAGCCGCGGCCCGGGACGCTGCGGACGCGGCATACGCCGGCGCCCAACTGTCCCCCTCGCAACAGGCGCGCGCGTGGGCAGCGATGCTCGTCGGTTTGGTGGCGGAGTTGGCCGGCGACCTGCGATCGGGGGCCCGCGCGCTTGCCGAAGCCGAACGGTTGTGGACCACGGTGCGAGTGTGGGGATTCGCGGTGTGGTGCGGAGCCGCGCTCGCCCGGGCTCAGGCCGAGTGCGGAGACCTCGACGAGGCGGCCACCACGCTGGCTCGGGTGCAGGCCTACCCCAGACCACCACAGATGCTCAACGGCCACCTCCTCGACCTGGCCAGCGCGTGGGTCGCCGGCGCCGGAGGCGACCGAGTCGCTGCCGCCCAACACATCGCCGCCGCGGTGCGTCACTCCGCAGCTGCCGGGGCGGTCGCGAACGAAGCCGAAGCCTGGCACGAAGCCGCCCGACTCGGGGTCCTCGACCTCGTCGACCACCTCCCCGACCCGCGCGGCTGGTCCCGCCCACGCTCGGCGCTTGCGGCGGCCCGCTTCGACCTCGTGCAAGCCCGGCTGACCGGCGACCCCGTCGGGTGGGAACGCGCCGCTTCCGGTTTCGCCGCCATGGGCGCCCACGGGTATGCCGCGGAGGCCGCGACCGGGGCGGCCGCGGCATACCGTCGGGCCGGATCGAGCCGAGACGCCGCGCGCCTTGACGGCTTGGCAGGGACCCACCTCGCCCGCACCACGGCCCTGGCCACCCCTCTCGTTGCGCGCCGTGCCGCGACCGGGCCGCTGACCCCACGAGAGGCCGAGATCGCCCGCCTCGCCGCCGGCCACCTGAGCAATCGCCAGATCGCCGAGCAGTTGGTCGTCAGCGAGCGCACAGTCGAGAACCACCTCTATCGGATCTTCATCAAGCTTGCGGTCACGGGGCGGGACGACCTCGCAGCGGCGTTGGCTGCCACCGAGCAGGGCTGAGGCGGCCCGGTCGGGCCTGGGGGGATCGAGTACCCCCGACGGTGGGTTGAGTAGTCGCCACTCATGCGGCGGCGGGCTTGCGCCGACGACCGTGTGGTCATGGCCGGACTCGACGATGCCCTCGCGCGAATCGCCAACGACCCCGCGTGGGCCGACGCTGTGCGCATCCAGCCCCAGGAGGCGTTGCGCGGCTACGACCTGGATCCGCAGGAGCTGGGTCGCCTTGAACATGCCCTCGGCATCAACCCGGGGCCTCCGGCTGCCATCTTCCAAGCGCCGACCACCGGCGCCTCCCCCGCCCCGTTCGCCGCAGCTCCGGTCGCCGGCAGTCCCGCCGCCTCGAGCGGGGTCACGATGGCCGCAACCGCGATCGGCGTCGGGCGGTTCCCGCTCGTCGTTGCTGGCCTCGCCGTTGCGAGCGCCGCCATCGGCGTGGGCGTCGGCTCCAGCGGAGCGCTCGGCTCCCCCACCGGCCCGGCCCTCCGTGCGGACTCGGCCACGGTCTACGGCTGCAGCGACGACACGACCCGCGGTCCGGCCGTCGCAACCCTGCACCGCGGCGACCGAGTCTGGGTCATCGGCCGCAGCGGCAGCTCATGGCTGGTCATTCGTCATCCCGAGCGACTGACCACCCCGGCGTGGATCTCCACGGCGAGCGTGGTGAACTCCGCCGACCCGGCGACCCTGCCCGAGCTCACCTGCAGCACCGCGAGCGCGGTGGCCGCCGTCGGGCCGACCGCGATCCCGACCGGCGCGACATCGACCACGAGCCCCACGGCCGTGCCGACGGAAACCCCCGCCACCTCCGCCACGTCCCCCGCAACCACCACGGCGACGACCCGGTCCTCGACCACGACGACGCGCCCGCCCGGCTCGTCGTCCAGCACATCAAGCACCTCGAGCTCCTCCAGCTCGACCCCACCACCGGACACCACCGGCCCGAGCCTCACGCTCACCTCGGACTCCAGCTCCCTCTACTCCGACGGTGGCGCCGCGTGCGCGGCATACCGCCAGCAGGTGACCGCCGCGGTGACGGCGACCGACCCGAGCGGCGCGACCGTCGACGGGGTGACCTGGAAGGCGGGGACGCTCACCGGGAGCGCTACCAAGGTGTCGCCCGGCAGCTACCGGATCGGCCCGATCTACAGCTCCCACAGCGGGACCATCCCCATGACGATCACCGTGACGGCCCACGACGGCAAGGGCAACTCCTCGACCCGATCCACGACCGTCGACTTCCGCCAAATCGCCGAAACCTGCATCGGCTGAGGAGCGCCATGACCAGCACCCCTGCCCCCCAACCCGTGTCCGCAGCCCCCGCAGGAGCGGGGCGACACCGGCGCGTGATCGGCGCGCTCGTCGTCCTCGTCATGCTCGTCGCTGGCGCCCTGGTCGGGCGCGCGCTGCGCCCCGCGACGCCGAGTCTGCCCACGGCATACCCCGTGCTCCCGGCGTCGTCGGTCACCGCGCGCGACGGGAGGGTCTCGCCCGTCACAGCGCAGGCGAGCAGCCCTGCAGGGTATGCCGTCGCGCCTGCGGAGTACGTCGCCAGCGCCGCACCGCCGCCGGTGGTTGCGGTCGGTGCCGGGCTGACGGTCGGCGCCGGGCGCCCCAGCCCCAACCCCGGCGGCGCTCCTGATCTGCGGGCCGATCCGGAGGCGGGGGTGAGCGGGAGTGCCCCGCCGAGCAGCGCCCCGCCTGCGGCACCCGATTTGGCCGACGAGGCGGCACTGGCGCTCGTCACCGAACGCTACGACGAATTGACCGGAGCCACCGGGGCGCGTCCGACGGCCACCGGGTCGACCGCGCCGTCCAGCGCCCCCACGACGAGTGGCTCCAGTGAGGGAGGCCCGGCGTATCCGGGGATACCGACTGACCTGAGCAAGGTTCCGCTGCGGGCCTTCACCGACCCGTGCGTCTTGGACGCCTCGTCTGCGGCCTGCGGTCGGGGCCTGTCGGCGATTGTCCTGGGGATCCGGGCGATGCCGGAGTTCCAGACCCAGTGGGTCGGTGAGATCCGTCGCAGCGACCTGTATGCCGGTGAGTGCGCCCGGCAGTTCCCGACAGCCCCCATCGATTGGGCGAGCGACACGATCTTCGCTGCCGTCGTCAACCAACCGGTCGTCGCACGGCTGGACCTGCAACTCAACACTCCTGGCGTCTTCGGCTCACTCATCCGGGTGTCGCACCGGGGTGCAGTGGTCACCAGCGAGGCCGCCCTCCCCTCGGCCGACCTGATCGCGGCCTGGATCGATGCGTTCGAACGTGGGGCGCCCACGCCGGGAATCCCGCTGTGCATGAAGGTGTCCCGCCAGACCATGGAGATCAACCGAGATGGGTGCCTCGGTGAGTTCAACTACAACCGGTGGCTCGATTGCTCGGCGCCGTTCCACCTGTCGGTGCACACCGGGTGCTCGTCCACGTCGGTCGCACCGCTGTGCAGCCAGGTGGGCGACCTGCTCGGAGGTCGCGAGATCCCGCAGGTCCGTCAAGGACCCTTCGGCTTCCAATACTCCTATGACCCCCAATGGGCGGTGTGGGACCCGCAGCTGCGCGCGGAGTCCGGGGTCTCCGAGGCCAACCTCCGTCGCCAGGTGCGGTTGACTTCCGTGGACGCCCTCAACGTCGAGGTGGCCATCCCCACCTTCACCGTGACCCTCGGCGAGCCCACCGCCGCAGCCGACCCGCAGGCTCCGCTCACCGGGCGACTCGCGCTGACCGGACATCAGATGGTCGCCGCGGCCGGCTATGCCCCCGGGACCGACTGCCGCACCGTCGACCCGGCCATCCGCAGCACGACGTTGCCGGTGACCCGCCAGGCGAGTGCGACTCGCTACTGGACTCCGGACGCAGGCATCCCGCAGAGCCGCGAAGCCGTCGTCAACCTGACGATGCCGCACCTGGCCGCCGGCGAGGCCGTCGACATTTGCGTCTTCTGGTACCAGCTGCCGAGCCGCTCCTTCGACGACATCGTCGTGACGGCGATCGAGCGGCATACCGTCGTGCCTCCGTCTCGGGCGGCAACCGAGATCGCGTTCGTCGGGGTGGGTCGCGGCGGTGAGGCGCCCAGCACGCCCGCCGGTTCGCTGGCCGCGGAACTGGCGCGCTGGACCTTCCAGGTGATCGGCAATCGGACCCTCACGGCCGCGTGCGGATTCCCCTCGGGCAACACCCCCGACCCGGTCATCCTGCACCCCGTCGGTGACCCCGGGTTCCTGTGTCGGGTGGAGGACAGCAGTTACCTGTTCGAGCCGCGGGATATCGAGCTGTTCACCACTGACCTGGCCGCCAATGCGCCGGAGGGGCGCACCCGGCTGCGGATCGACAACCGAGGCTGCACACCGACCGATTGCGGGACCCCCCGGCAGGCGCGGATCGAGCTCAGCGACGGCCGCTGGATGGAGTTGGTCGTGCGCAAGGTGCCGTTCGCCACTGCGCCGCTGCTGCCGGGTGGTCGGATCGCCACTGAGTGGTCGGCAGACCAGTGGCGCATCGACCCCTCGGGATTCCAGGGCGTGGCACCGACGCTGCGCACTCCAGTCCGGCAGAGCGCACCGGCCTTGGACACCTTCGGCCTGCGGGTCGTGCCGACTCCGGACAGCCCGACCGACTCGTTGGACGTGCACTGGCAGGCCGATCGAGACGTCACCCTGGTCGTTCTCGGCCATCCGCTCGTCCCCGCGAGCCTGGCCCCGACCTGCACGGACACCTGGGTGGAGCCGACCGCCGTCGCCAACTCGGGCACGGTGACGCTGCCTGGGCTGTGTTCCAACACCGACTACGGCCTGCGCGTGACAGTCACCGACGCTGCGACCGGGGCGTCGCAGGTCTATGACTGGCTCCGGGGTGGAGCCAGGGTCGATGTGCTGACCGGGCTGACCTTCAACCTCGTCGGACGCACCCGAGCCCGGCCTGTCCCGCCGGAGTTCCTGGTCGCGTGGTCGGTCAGCGTTGCCGAGCCGACCGGGTCGACTTCCCCGACGGGTGTCGGCACGGGTGCGGTCGAGGGAACCCTGGCTGCCCTCTCGGTCCGGGTCGGCGAGCACACCCTGGTGTCCCGCACCGATCCGGCGACCACCTGCACGCGAGTCGCCCCCGGCACGACCCTTGCCAGCGGGTTCGACGGTGGCCAGCCACTGGGTCAGTTGCGGGTCGCCGTGTCCTTCACTCTCGTGGCACCCGGGACCAGCGGCTGTGCCGGACCGCCGGGCACCACGAACTTCAGCGTGCAACAGGACGTGATCTGGGACGGGCGCAGCGAACAGACGTTCCGGCTGAGCGCTCCCGATGGCCGCACCGTCGCGCTCACCGTGCGCCCTGCGACACGGGATTGACCGAAACGAATTCCCTTGATGTCAGAAGAAATTCACCGAAGGAGAACGCTATGAAGGACATCCTGCCGGGCCGTGGTCGGCGAGCCGGCGTCGTGACCCTCGCGCTCGTCACCAGCGTGACCGGCCTGGCCGGCCTAGCGGGGTGCGGGTCCGGTGGCGGGTCGACCACCTCGGCCGCCGCATCGACAGCCAGCGGCGCGGCCGCTCAATCCCCAGCGGTCCAGTCCCCCACGGCAGCGGCGCCTGCAACGACCCCCGCGGGAGGAACCGGTGCCAGCAACGGCTCAGGCAGTCAGCCGACCTGGTGCCAGCCTCCGCAAGGCCCGATGGAGATCCTGCTCGGCAAGGGCACCGTCTTCGAGATCACCGGCGACGACAAGCGGTGTCGGTTCGCGGCAACCGGCGGCAAGCGGGGTGTCGTGGACGTCAGCAACCTCACCGCGTTCGACCCCACGGTCACCTACGAGGCAACCCGCAAGGGCGAACGAGCCGTCCGCTGCAATGCCCCGCTGGTCGAGCCCGCGGGCGTGGGAGAGCAGTCCTGGCTCAACGCCACGTGTTTCGCGCAAACCTTCACGATCAACCTGTATGCCGCCAAGGCCGGCACGATCTACGAATTCATCTACACGGGCGACCCGTCGATCCCGGTGACGGCCGCCCAGGCCAGCACCGAGCTGCTTCAGGTCGCCAAGGTCATCCTGCACTGACCACGGGGACGCCCACGAGCGGCGGCTCGCGGCATACCCAGGGGGTATGCCGCGCGCCTCGAGCAGCGGTGAGTCCACTCCTTACACTGCACGGATGGGTATGCCGTCGCACCGCCTGCGCCCGATGACCGGCCGCGACCCGAGTGAGCGGGGCCGGGCGTCGAGCACGCTCGAGTTGCTTTTCGACCTCACCGTTGTCATCGGATTAGGCACTGCTGCAGGACAATTGGCGCACTACCTCGCCGAGGGGCACGCGACGGTCGCGGTGATCGGCTTCCTCATGTCGGCGTTCGCGGTCGTGTGGGCCTGGATGAACTGGTCGTGGTTCGCGTCGGCCTATGACACCGACGACTGGGCGTTCCGACTGCTCACCCTCGTGCAGATGGTCGGCGCGCTGATCCTCTCGCTCGGCGTGCCGTCCGTCTTCTCGTCGTTCGAACACGGCGGCCAGATCGACAACCAGACGATGGTGAGCGGCTACGTCGTCATGCGCGTGCCGATGATCATCCAGTGGTTGCGCGCCGCCCGGTCCGATCCGGCCCATCGCGGCATCTGCCTGGTCTATGCCCAGACGCTCGCCGCCGCGCAAACCGGGTGGGTGATCGTCGCTATCGCTCCCCTGACGTTCTGGCCCAGCCTGTTGCTCGCGCTTGCTCTCGCCAGCACGGAGCTGCTCGGGCCGATCCTCCTCAGCCGGCGACACGGCGGGACGCCCTGGCATCCGCATCACATCGCCGAGCGTTACGGGCTGCTCATCATCATCGCCCTCGGCGAGGGCCTCATCGGCACGATGGCCACGCTGTCGGTGCTGTTCGACGCATCCGGGTGGTCGGTCGACTTCGTCGTCGTCGGGCTCGCCGGAGTCGGGTTGACCTTCGGCATCTGGTGGGCCTACTTCCTCTTCCCCAGCGGCGCCCTCCTGGAGCACTTCCGCAGCCGGTCCCGGCTATGGGGCAACGGCCATATCCCCCTCTTCATCGCGGTCGTGGCCGTCGGCGGCGGACTGCACCTCGCGGCATACGCCATCGACGGACGGTCGCATCTGGGTCCGGTGCCGACCCTCCTCGCGATCGCGATCCCCCTCGCCGCGTATGCCGTGTTGATCTACGCGCTGTTCGGCTCACTGACGCGGGCCCTCACTCGCAGGCATCTGTGGCAGTTGGCCGCGTCGCTCGCGGTGGCGCTGCTCAGCGTGGTCCTGGTGGCGCTGGGCTCGCCGTTGTCGGTGGGGCTGGTCGTGCTCTCGTTCGTGCCGTGGGTGACCGTGATCGCGCAGGAGAGGGACGCCCGTCGCAAGGAACTCAGCAGTGACGCCTTGGCCCTGGGGGCTTCCCCACATCACCGGCGGGTGTGAGGGAATCCGGGACGCCAGGGCCCGGCGAGCTGGAAATCACCGGCGGGTGTGAGGAAATCCGGAAAGAGGGCGGGGCAGCGGGTCAGGCGCGGAGTGCCACCGCCAGATCGCGGAAGTCGCTGACCAACGCCGCCATGTCCTCGTCGGTGTGCGCCAGCGAAACCAGCCACTGCTCGTCCAGCCCGGGCGGCGTGAGGATGTTGCGGTTGACGCCCCAGAGCCAGGACAACTCGGCCATCCGGAAGTCGGTCGCCTTGTAGTCGCGGTAGTTGCGCACCGGAGTCGTCGACCAGGTGACGCAGCCCTTGATGCCCAACCCCACCGTGTGCGCCGGCAACTCGAACTCCTCGATCACGGCATCGACGGCGTCGAGGGCACGGACGTTGATGTCCTCGGCCCCCTGCAACGCATCCCGCGTGCAGATCTCGTCCACCGCGCGGGCGGCGGCCATGACCAGCGGGTTGCCGTTGTAGGTGCCGAAGTGGTGCATCCGACCGTCGACGACGACCTGCATGACCTCCTGCCGACCCCCGAACGCGGCCAGCGGAAGCCCGCCGCCGATGCTCTTGGCCAGCGTGATGAGGTCGGGCTTGACGCCGAGGCGCTGAGCGGCACCGGCATACCCAGCGGTGAGCCCGGTCTTCACCTCGTCGAAGATGAGGACGACGCCGAACTCGTCACAGGCCGCGCGCACCCCGGCGAGGTAACCCTCGTCAGGGACGACGATGGCGAGGTTCTCGATGACCGGCTCCATGACAAGGGCGGCGATCTCGCGGCCGTGCTCGGCGAGGATCCGACGCAGGTAGGCGAGGTCGTTGAACGGCACGACGTAGACGGTTCCCGCCTCGGCATCGTGCGGCACCGACGGCACCGGCGCGTCAGCCGGCCCGATGTCGGCCAGAGCCGGCTTGACCGACACCTGCAGCGCGTCGTACCCACCGTGGTAACCGCCTTCGATCTTCACGATCGCCTTGCGGCCGGTGTAGGCGCGAGCCACGCGCACGGCATACATCACGGACTCCGTGCCCGACTGGGTGAAGCGGAGCATGTCGAGTTGGAAGCGGTCCTGGAACAACTCGGCCACCTCCGTCGCGGTCGGCGACGGCGTGACGAAGAGGGTGCCCACGGTGTCGAGGGCGCTGCGGACGTGCTCGACGACGGTCGGGTGCAGGTGACCGACCATCATCGCGCCGAAGCCCATCGACATGTCGAGCAAGCGCCGCCCGTCGACGTCGGTGACGTGCGCCCCGCGCGCCGTGACGATGGAGATGGGGTAGGGGTCCCAGTGCTGGAAGGACGACGTGACACCGAGCGGCAGGCTCTTGCTCGCGCGGGCATTGTGCTCGGCCGAGGCCGGGGTCTGGCGGACGAACCGCTCCCACTCGGCGGCCAGCAGGGCTTCGACCCGGCCGGGATCCACCGGCGTGGATGCAGCGGGCAGCCACCGGCGGGTCGCCGGGTCGTGCGCGGGCCATGCCTGGGTCGCGGTCTGGTCGGTCATCGCCGTCGTCTCCTCACGGTCGGCGGTCGCCCCGCCGAATCCGGTCATCATTGCCTATCCGTCGCCAGATTCCTAGTCGACAGTAGAAAACGACTCCCAGCCACGCATGAGACGACGGATTCCGTATGCCGCGCTGCAGCTCCGCGCCACGGCTGCGCTGCGCGCTGCGGCGACGCTCCGTGCCGACCGGCTGGCCGAGCGGCGGTGGGTGTACGCATCCTGAGCGCAAAGCCAGCACCGGGGCTACTCTCGAAAGACCACCATTTCGAGAGGAGTGACGACGATGAACGGCAGCACCAGCTTCTGGGATCTTCTCCTGTGGAGCTTTTGGATCTTCATCTGGATCTCGGCCATCATCATCTGGTTCCGCTGTGTGTTCGACCTCTTCACCGACCACACCCTCAGCGGCTGGGGCAAGGCCGGTTGGGCCGCCCTGCTGATCTTCCTGCCGTGGCTCGGCGCCTTCATCTACATCGTTGCGCGCGGCCGCAGCATGGCCCAACGTCAGGTCGACGCCGCGGTCTCTGCGGTGGCCCAACAGGAGAAGTACATCCGGTCGGTCGCGAGCAGCTCGATCAGCCCGACGGAGCAGATCATGCACGCCAAGTCGCTCCTCGACGCCGGCGCGATCAGCCAGGACGAGTTCGCCTCCCTCAAGGCCAAGGCTCTGGCCTAGAGTCAGCCGATCACGACGGCCGAGTAGCCACCGTCCTCACGGAGCTCGCCGTCGTGGTGAGCGAAACGCAGCAGGTGCGCTGCTGGCTTGCCCTCGGCGAGGGCGTGAGCGAGATTGGCCGCGCCCAGGTCGCCCAGGCCCCAAAGCATGACCAGACCCTCGACGAGCGCCTGGCCCGGCTCAAGGTCGGTCAGCACGCCGAAGAAGTCCGCCCGCTCGACGCCGAGTTCCTCGATGACCCGCCGGGTGGTCAGCGGCGTGGCGAAGGGGTGCGGCCGGCCGCGGCCGAGGGAACGCTTGTCGATGACCCCGAACTCCAGCCCGGCCGTGAGCACCTTGGCGCTGTCGGCCACCAGCCAACCCTTCTGGGTCCGGAACATCGTCAGCAGATGCTGCTGACCCGTCCCGATCGGCACCCCACGAAGCAGGGTCTTGGCCGCCGGAGCACGCAACGCCCCCAACGCTCCGAACTCGGTCTTCTCCCGCCCAGCCAGCGCACGCAGCAGCGGCGTGACCGCCGGCCCGCCGTGGATCAGCTCGAGCGTCCCCGCCCCGGTCACCATCGCCCCCAGACCGAAGATCAGGTCCTTGGCGCTCATCGGCCCGGCGAGGATGTTGAGGTTGCGCTGCCCGACGTGCCGGTCATGGTTGGCATCCAGCGCACCACTCCACTGATCGGCGGGGCAACTCACCGAGGCCATGAGGCACTCGTGCCCCGTCAGCGCCGCAGGGATGTCCCACGCCCGATCCAGTTCGACGAGCTGCATCGCACCGGGCCGGGTCCGATCCTCCAGGTGCACCATCGCTCCGCCGATCAACTGCGGGGCGTATGCCGGGTTGCTCGGATCCCCGCCGAAGAAGCCGGGATTCACGAACCACGCCCGCAAATGCACGCCAATCGCGGGGAACAGCCCGAGGTTCCAGACCCGGACGAACACCCGGTAGCTGCGGCCCGCGGTCGGGCTCGCCACCAGCCGCGCGGGGGTGAACGGCCCGGTGTATGCCGCGTCGATGAGCAGGAGGTCAGGAGACTCCCAGCACGGTCGGGGCGGCCAGGTCGGGCGGACCCCACGGTCGCCTGGGCTGTAGGCCCGGATCAGCAGGTAGGGCAGGACGTCCTCGCGGCGCGGCCGGTGCTCGCGGCCGAACCCCTTGATGAGCTCCTCGGCTTCACCGCGCACCCGATCGGACGGCTGCCAGTTCGGGTCGAGGTCGCCGCTGGGTCTCTTGGTGTGCCCGAACGATCCGGGCGGGTTCTCGCCGCGCTGCTCGGCGTCGTCCTTGTCGGAGAGGATCGGGTGCTCGTCGTGGCCGTCGGTGCCAGGCATGGCGGTCAGCCCCTTCCATGCTTGGCGCGGTCCAGCCACGACGGGTCGGTGTTGGGCTTGTGGGGAGTGCCGGGCTTGCACGTGTCCGGCCCCTTGCCGGGCAGGTAATGCACTGCGAGATCGAGCGATTCGTCGTACCAGCGGTCTGGGGCCGGCGGACAGTCGTGATCGGCGTGGAACATCTGCGGCGACGTGCACGGCAGGGGGTAGCCGTAGTCCTCACCGAAGGCCGGGTTGATGTCGGGGACGCACGGGATGTCGCTGCGGTCCCAATCCCAGCAGTGCCAGGCGTATCCGCGGTCGGAGTCGAGGTTGAAGTCGGGCACCCCGAAGTCGGCGTTGCCGACCTCGTCGGCCATCCGCCCGACAAGGTAGAGCCCGTAGTCGATCGGCGCCCCGAGGTGTTGGTTCAGCGGCAGTCGGCCGTCGAGAACCGCTTCGGTCTCGGCGGGGCTGCCCGCCTTCTCCAACTCGGCACGAGCGCCGTTGTCGCCCACCATCCCGGACAGCAGGACGGTCGAATTCGAGCCCACGACGTAGGGGCCCACGTGGGTCGCCGCCCCCTCCTGAGCGACCCCCGCCCCTGCTTGGTTCGTCAAGGGGTAGCGCCAGGGGGCGATCCACTCGGACGCCTTGAACTCCTCGGAAGGTGCGTCTGCGGCATACCGGAGTGGGGAGGTGAGCCCCAGCGCGCCGACCAGGTCGGGTCGACTGATCGCGGACGGGAGGTCACGGACGACGCCACGGGGGTAGGCGAGGTCGAGGCCTCGAGCGTCAGTGGCGTTGAGCCGACCGGACGGCTCGGTGATCGGCCGCGGGGCGCCGCCGATCCCCAGCGGCGAGTCGAGCGCGGAGCCGATGTCGAAGCTGCCTTCGTTGCCGAGGGTCGTCAGGCCAAAGCTGATCTCGGCCGGTTTCGGCATCGCGAAGCCAGACATCACGAGCGCGCGGCGAGCCAGCAGGTAGAGGTTCCACGCCGGGACGATGACGGCCCAGTAGATGACTTCGCGGGCCGGGAAGGTCGTGATGTCGAGGATGAGGCCGGGCAGGATCGTCAGCAGCCAGACGACGACCTGGGCGAGATAGACGATCCACGCGAAGAGGGCGAGCAGCAGGTCCAACAGGTTGAAGGAGTCGTCATCGTCGACGTCGGCGCCGCGACTGGGGTCATCATCGATCCCCGACCCGCCCCCGCCGGGAGGCGTCGGGAACGAGTGATCGGTGAACACCGAGGGCGGCGGCGGCAGGCGCAGGCTGATCGCGTCGCTGCTGGTCATCTTGAGGTACTTGTAGACGATCTCCCACATCTGCGCCATTGCCGGCTCGTTCGGGCGACCGTCGGGCTGCCCGGTCCCCGGGTCGGTCGCCGAGAACGGCGGGTCCTGCATGAGGATGTGTGGCCCGTCGACCCCATAGACATCGGCCATCGCCTCGAGCAGTCCGTCGACGAGATGCCCCGGCAAGGGCCCGGTGTCCAGATCGAAGAAGGTATGCCGGTTCGCCGTCGGCGTGGGCCCGTCACCGTTGTCGTAGGCCGGGAAACCGGTCCAGTAGTCGTAGGCGGGAGCGTCGTCCCGGCCGTTGTAGGGAGCGTCGTTTCGGTGCCGGAAGGCCAGCCGGAAGTGCAGCGCGGAGGTGCCGTACTCGGCATACAGGGAGCCGGGGTGGCGAGCCACGTAGTTCTCGGAGTCCATGTGGTTCTCGACGAGGTGGTGACGCTGCCAGTGGTCGCGGTAGGGGCCGCCGGACTTGGCGTTGGTGTAGGGGTGTCCAGTGACGTCGGTGGCGCAGTGCGACATCCAGCCGACCGCGAAAGCGATCCGGGCCTGGGCGTCGGCACGCTCGTCGTCGGTGGTGGCGGACGCGAGCGCCGCCTGGGCCTGCTGGAAGAGGACGAACGGGAACTGGTAAGTCTTGCGGTAGTGGAACATGTCCGACCAATAGAAGGCGTCGTCGCCGAACCCTTGCGGCACACCGGACGTCAGCACGCCGAACCAGTCGCCCATCTGCGCGAGCAGCCCCTTGAACGCGGACAAGATCGCCGAGGTGAGCTCGTCGAGGACCTGGGCGAGCTGGGTCGAGAGGCCGCCGGTGAGTTGGGAGGCGAGTTGGGAGTTGTTCGTCGAGATCGGGTCGATCCACTTCTCCCACTTGCTGACGAACTCGCTGTCGACGACCTCCCAGACGTCGAGGCACCACTGGACGACCTGGCGGATCACCTGGCCAGTCGTGTTCTTGAAGTCGGGCAGCAGGTAGAAGAGGTCCGGCCCGAGGGAGCCGAGCGCGAGGTAATTGCGCCAGGTATGGCAGTGGTTGCCGATGTTCATCGCCTCGGCAGGGCTGATGGGAAAGCCCGGAGGGATCGTGCCGTTCCGCATCGATCGGGCGGTGTCGTGGGCCGCTTCCATGTGGACGTACCAACCGGGCATGGTGACTCCTCTGAAGCGGAACCGTGCGGGAGAGTGCGGGAGAGTGCTGGACATGCCCTGATGGAGTGAAGGAGTCCCGGTATGCCGGCCAGATACGCCGGCTAGCCGATGCGGCGGAAAGTGGTCCAGAGGAAGGACTGCTCGGCATCGTTCGGAGTGCGATGAACTTCGCGCCCGCTGGAGGCCAACTCCCATTTCGGCCCGACAAGCGCGGCCAGGGAGACCTCGTCGTGCCGAGCCGTGGGCAGCCCGGAGCACTGAGTCGGGCCGTCGGGGGCGAAACCGGCGATGACGGCCACGCTGCCCGGCTCGGTGGCGCGATCCAGCGCGGCGGCATAGCGGCGTTGATCCTCGTCGGCGACGAGGAAGTGCAGGACCGCGCGGTCGTGCCACACGGCATACGTGCGGGTCGGGATCCATTCGAGCAGGTCGGTGACCAGCCAGGTGACCCGAGCCGCGCGCAGACCGGCACGCGTGCGGGCGATCTGGATGGCGGCCGGCGAGACGTCAAGGACCGTGACGTCGTCGAAGCCGAGATCGAGCAGGCCCTCGACGAGTCGGGAGGCACCGCCACCGACGTCGATGACCGAATCGGCCGGTGTCACTCCGGCCGCGTCGAAGGCGGCCACCGAGGGGGCGGCCTCCTCCTGGAACCAACTGCGCGTGTGGTCACCGAGCGCGTAGGCCCGGTCCCAGTGATCACGCAACTCGTGCGTCACATCTGCAGGTTAGCCCCGCGAGAGGCCGTTGGGTATGCCCCGGGCAGGATGGGTATGCCGCGGACAGGCTGGGTATGCCGCGCGCGGAACGATCTGGCGCGGCATACCCCCTGGGGTATATGATGGAGCGGCGCACCCGCCCCGACCGACCGCTGGGCCAGCCGAAGGAGGCCGCCGCGATGTTCTTCACGCAGTACTACCTTGATTGCTTGTCGCAGGCGTCCTACCTTGTGGGCGACGCGTCGAGCGGCCTGGCCGTCGTCGTGGATCCGCGCCGCGATGTGGCCGACTATCTCGCCGACGCCCGGGCGGCAGGGCTCCGCATCGTGGGGGTCATCAACACGCATTTCCACGCCGACTTCGTCTCGGGGCATCTGGAGCTGGCGGCCGAGACTGGCGCATGGATCGGCTACGGCGAGGCGGCCACCCCGGAGTTCACGCACCGACCACTGGCCGACGGAGAGCGGATCAGCCTCGGTGACGTGACCCTGCAGATCATGGCCACCCCCGGTCACACCCCCGAGTCGATCAGCGTCCTGGTGTTTGAGCACGCCCACGACGATGTGGCCTACGGGGTGCTCACCGGGGACGCGCTGTTCATCGGCGATGTCGGCCGGCCCGACCTGCTCGCGTCGGTCGGGGTAAGCGCCGACGCGCTCGGGCGGATGCTCTACGACTCGGTGCAGCACAAGCTGATGGGGTTGGCCGATGAGGTGCGGGTGTTCCCGGCCCACGGCGCCGGCTCCGCGTGCGGTAAGAACCTGTCCACCGAGAAGCAGTCGACCATCGGCGCCCAACGGGCGCTGAACTACGCCTGCCAACCCATGACGGAGGACGAGTTCCTCGCCGTCGTCACCGAGGGCCAGCCGAGCGCTCCCGCCTACTTCCTCTACAACGCGACGCTCAACAAGCAGGAGCGCGCCACCCGCGGGCTCGACGCCGCGATCCCGGCCCTCGATGATGAGGCTGTGGCGGCCGCTCTGGCCGATGGAGCCGTGGTGCACGATGCCCGTGACGCGGTCGCTTTCACGGCCGGGCACCTTCGTGGAGCGGTCAGCGTGCCGGCCGACGGTCGGCTGTCCGAGACCGCCGGCATGGTGTTCCGTCCCGATCAGCCGATCGTCGTCATGGCGCCCGAGGGTCAGGAGCAGGAGGTCGCGTTGCGTCTGGCCCGGATCGGTTTCGATCGCGTGGTGGGCTATGTCGCCGATGTCGAGGCCTACCTGGTGGCCCACGCCGACCAGGTCACGCAGGCGAGCCGGCTCACGGTCGCCCAGGCCGACACGGCTCTGACTGCCCAGCCGACTGCCCAGCCGGCTGCGGGGGGAACAGTCGCCGCTGGCCCGGCGGCGGCTGGCCCGGCCGCAGCCGGTGGGGTTCAACTGGTCGACATCCGCAACCCCGGCGAGACGGCCGGCGGCACGATCCCGGGCGCCCGGACGATCCCGTTGCCCGAGCTGCCTCGGCGGCTGGGTGAGCTCGACGCGACGGCGCCCGTCATCGTCTACTGCGCTGGCGCCTGGCGGTCCAGCGTTGCGGCAAGTCTCTTGCGCGCCAACGGTTTTGTCGACGTGTCAGACATCCTTGGCGGCTACAACGCGTGGCGTCAGGCTCACCCCATCGCTGGCTGAGCCCGGTCCGTCGGCTCAGCATCGCCACGGATCGACGCCGGTGTCACCGCCGGATCTCAGTCAGGCGAGGTGCACCTGCAGGGTCGCTGCCCTCGGCACGGGCCGACACAAGTCCCTCACGATGGAGGCGTAGCGACGCCCATACTTCCCTTGGTATGCCGCGTCGACCGCATCGAGGTCGCCCTCCTGCGCCTCGGAGAAGGTCACGTCGTATGCCGTGCCCGACGCCTCGAGTTGCCCGGTCCCCGTGGCGATCGCCCATCGGAACCAGTCGGCGTCGCGCCCGTTGACCGACCTGATGAACAGCCGGTCGCTCAGCGCCACCACCCAGATGATCAGCGGGCGTCGCAGGCTTCCGTCCTGTCGCTGGGTCACGATGCGCACCTCTTCAACGATGGCGAACGCCGCGAGCGTCGATGCCGTCCACGCTGACATGGGACCTCCGGCTCGTCCGGGCTTGAGCTGCGGGCTGATCCACGAGCCTACGCGGAGCAGCCTTGGCGCGAGTCGCCCTGTCTGGCGGCCTGGTCAAGAGGCGCCGCGTGGGACCGGGCATGGGGCCGCGCATGAAGCCGCCGTAGGTGTCGTGATCACGCACCCTACGACGGCTTCACGGGCGACTTCATCCCCGGCATACCCCTGCTGCCACCTGAACAGCGCTCAAACCCACGGGGTATGCCGGCCTGCGGCCCGCCCCGTCGGCCGCACGTTCAGTCGGTGCTGTCGTCCAACTCGCGCAACTGGTCGAAAGCGGCACGCTCCCGGGCACGACGCGCTCTGCGTGCGGCCAAAACATCCTCAGCCCGAAGGCGGTGATGTGAGCCAACCTTGTGCGCCTGGATCTCCCCGTCCTTGATCATCTTCATCAGTGTGGGCCGCGAGATGCCGAGCATGCTGGCAGCGGTCGACGTGGTGACGATCTCCGGGATAGTGCCGATGGTGACGGTGCGACCGTCAGCCATCGCCTGCAGGACGCTCTGTAGGACGATGCCGACGTCGCGAGGAAGCGGCCCCACACGCTGCCCATCGAGGTCGACGGACAACGAGCCATCGGGGCGTCCCAAAGTGCCCAACACATCCTTGGCCTGCCGTGCCTCCCGCTCAGTCACGGTGACACGCACGGCCCCGGCCAGGGTCGCAGTCATGGTGAACGCTTCTTCCCCTTGCGTCTTCCAGGTTGCTTACACTTAGAAGTGTAAGTCGCCTGCGGATATATGTGCAACCTCGCGAATTTCAGCGGACGGTCTTGTGCGGAGTCACGGCCCGGGCGAGAGGCCGCGCATGAAGCCGCCGTAGGTGTCGTGATCACGCACCCTACGACGGCTTCACGGGCGACTTCATCCCCGCCCGAGGGAGGCAAGCACACGGCATACCCCTGGAGTGGTGGCCGCTCCCGTAGGCAGGACCGGGGAGCAGCCGGGGTATGCCGCTCGCTCGGGTCAGGCGGTCGCCGAGAGGAGGATCATCATGCCGGCCTCGGCGTGATACGTGTTGTGGCAGTGGACCATCCAATCGCCGACCTCGGGGTCGAGGTCGAGCTGACGGGACTCCATGGGGGCCAGCAGCAGAGTGTCCTTGCGCAGCCCCGTGTCGGCGAGCGCGAAGGCCGGCCCGTGCAGATGCAGGGGGTGGCTCATCATCGTCATGTTGACGACGTTGATCCGCAGCCGTTGCCCGGCGCGGGCGAGCAGCGGGGAGTTCTTGCCGTAGGGCGCGCCGTTCATGCCCCAGAGATAGGGCTTCATGGCCCCGTTGAGCGTGAGGTTGACCGTGGCGTCGGGCGCGCGGTCGGGCAGTCGGGACCCCGCCGAAGGCAGCAGCCGCGACCCGAGGAACACCTGGCCGCCCAGTTCGGACGGCATCGCGTCTGGCCCGGGAGCGGCGCCGGCCCCAGTGCGGACCACCGCGAGCGCGTGCCCCTGCTTGCCGAACGGAGCGGCCACGAGGGGAAAGGCGCCGTCGCCCAGGGTGACGATCGCGTCGTAGCGCTCCCCCATCCCGATGTAGAACGCACCGACCTCGGTCGGCTGCACCGGGTGCCCGTCGGCATGGGTGAGGGTCATCCGATGCCCGCCGAGCGCCACCGTGAAGACCGAGTCGGACGCCGCATTGATGACCCGCAAGCGCACCCGCTGCCCAGGCTTGGCGCTCAACGTCGTCGGGTCCGTGGGGGTCTTGCCGTTGATGAGGTAGTGGGGATAGGTCACGTCGCCGGCATCGCCCCAGGGCGCCTGGCCCATGCCGTGATTCATCCCGCCCATCCCGCCATGGTCCATCCCGCCCATGCCGCCCATGCCGTCCATCCCGCCGTTGCCGTTGGCCGGGCCGCCGTCCGCGATGAGTTTGGCAAGGACGTCGTCGGGGGTGGTGCCGACGCCATCGAGCCAATCGTCAAGCACGACAACCCATTCAGCGTCATAGCCACCTGGCTCGGCCGGGTCGTCGAGGATGAGCGGCGCATAGAGCCCACGGTCGAGTTGCAGGCCCACATGCGGGTGGAAGAAGAACGTTCCCGGGTCGGGGGCGGTGAACTCATAGACATAGCGAGCGCCCGGCCGGATCGCGTCCTGCGTCACTCCCGGGACGCCGTCGGCCGCATTGCGCAGTCGTATGCCGTGCCAGTGCACCGTGGTGTCCGCAGGCAATTGGTTGTCGACCGTCACTCGCAGGAAGTCGCCCGCCGTGGCCCGAATCGCTTGTCCCGGAACGCTATCGCCGTATGCCCAGGTGTCGACGGTGACCCCGCCGAGGTCGAGGGTGGTGCGCTTGGGGGTGAGGGTAGCCGTGACCAACTTCTGTCCCGCGCTCGGACCAGCCGACGGCACCGGCCCGATCGTCTTGCCGTTACCCATGTCCATGCCGACGTGCGGCGTGTTGCTGGCGTGTGCGGCGTCGCCGGCATGCCCGGCGCCGCCCGAGGTGCAGGCGGCAAGCGCACCGACGCCGATCACACCCAGACCCCCGAGCAGGAGGGATCGACGAGGCAACTGTGGGGAGGTCATCGGCTCAGTGTCCACTGGTGATGGCCCGGCGCAACTGAACGTATTCGTCAATGTCGATCTCGCCGCTGACCAACCGCCGATCGAGGATCACCAGCGGCGATTCGAGCGTGGGCTCCAGCGCGTCGCGGTCTCGGTCGCGGGCCCGGTCGCGCAGCACCGCACGCAGCAAAACGACGACAACCGCCCAAAACCCGACGATGACGGCCAGCATCACCAGCCACATCCAGCCCGAGCCCATCCCATTCCAACCCATCATGGGTTGATGCTCGCGCCTGCGGGTGTCGGCCGGGCGCTGCGATACCTGAAGATCTCGTCAAGATCTGTCCGCACGTTGCCGCAACGCGGGCCCCCAGCACGCCACGCCCGCGATGATGGGTGGCATGACAGCGTCGGCCGGCCGGGTGCTCGTCGTCGAGGATGAGAAGGACCTCGCGGCGATGGTCGGCTCCTACCTCCAACGCGCCGGGTATGCCGTGGACCTCGCCTTCACCGGCCCGGACGGTGTCGAGGCGGCCCGCAGCGCCGAGCCGGACGTCGTCGTCCTCGACCTGGGCCTGCCTGGCCTGGACGGCATCGAGGTATGCCGCCAACTGCGCACCTTCACCGACTGCTACGTGCTCATGCTGACCGCCCGCACCGACGAGATCGACAAGATCGTCGGGCTGTCGGTGGGCGCCGACGACTACATCACCAAGCCGTTCAGCCCCCGCGAGTTGGTGGCTCGCGTCCAGGTGGTCCTGCGTCGACCCCGTCGGCCGGTCGTGTCCGGCGACGACGCCCAGCCCCCCAGGGTTTTCGGCGATCTCAAGGTTGACCTCGACGGTCGACAGGTGCGGGTCGCCGGCCATCCCGTCGAGTTGACCCGCACCGAGTTCGACATCCTCGCCCTGCTCGCCAGCTCTCCGAAGGTGGCCTTCAGCCGCCGACGGATCCTCGACGAGGTCTGGGATCCGGGCTGGGTCGGCGACGAGCACGTGGTCGACGTCCACATGGCCCATCTGCGACGCAAGTTGGGAGACGATCCGGCCGAGGCGGCATACATCACCACGGTCCGAGGCGTCGGCTATCGGATGGTGACGTCGTGAACCCTGCGCGGGTGACGCGGTGAACCTCCGTGCCGCGCGCGCGGGCTGGTCGCTGCGCACGCGGCTCATGCTGGCTCAGGGCATCGTCGTCGGCGCGGGCATTCTCACCGCTGCGCTCGTGGCGGCGATCGTCGGGCCGCAGTTGTTCCACGAGCACCTGTTGCAGGCGGGTCAGGAGCCCAACTCCCCCGAGCTCATGCACTCGGAGGAGGCCTACGCGAGCGCCAACACCATCGCGCTCGGCGCCGCACTGCTCATCGCGTTGACAGCGGGATTCGTCGTCACCTGGCAGCTGTCCCGCCGAATGACCCAACCGTTGCGCGACCTGGCGACGGTGGCCACCCGGCTGTCGAACGGTGACTACTCGGCGCGGGCTCCGCGTCCGTCGGCCGGGCCCGAGCTCGACCGGCTGGCCGACACGCTCAACGACGTCGCCGAGCGGTTGGAGTCGACCGAGGACACCCGACGCCGGCTGTTGGCCGACCTCGCCCACGAGATGCGAACGCCGCTCGCCGTCATCGGTGCTCACCTGGACGGGCTCGAGGACGGCGTCACCGAGTGGACGCCCGAGACCGCTCGCGTGCTGCGCGATCACACCGAGCGACTGGTGCGGCTGTCCAGCGATGTCGCCGAGGTGTCGCGCGCCGAGGAGGGCCGCCTCGAGGAGCGCGCGATCGTCGAGGTCTCGGTGGGCGACCTCGTGCGCGCTGCCGTCGAGGGGGTGCGGTCGGAGTTCGCGGCCAAAGGGGTCGAGTTGGTGGGTGCCGGCGGCGGTGCTGCGCAGGTGACTGGGGCCACGGGAGTTGACGTCGCAGCCGGACTGGAGGTCCTGGTCACCGTGGACCGCCAACGCATCCTCCAACTGCTGACGAACCTGCTCACCAACGCGCTCCGGCACACGCCCGCCGGTGGGACCGTCCGGGTCGACGCGCAGACATCGGGCGAGCACGTCGAGCTCACGGTCACGGACACCGGCGACGGCATCTCCGCCACGCACCTCCCCCACGTCTTCGAGCGCTTCTATCGCGGCGACACAGCGCGCGACCGCGAACACGGCGGCAGCGGCATCGGGCTAGCGATCGCCCGCGGCATCGCCCACGCGCACCGGGGGACGCTCACGGCATACAGCGCCGGTCCGGGGATGGGCGCGACCTTCACCCTGACGCTTCCCGTGGGGTGACACCGCCGACGAGGTATGCCGTGCGCGTCACGTGAGGGGGCCGACGAGGTGGGCGACGGGGATGCGGTGGGCCTGGCGTTCGATCAGCGGGCCGAGCGTGGCCGCGCCCGTCTCGTCGCTGCGGGGGGTCGCGGCGATCTGGCCGTCCCTGCTGACGACGAACCTGACGGTGACGTCCACGCGCAGCAGGACGAAGAGCCAGCCGAGGTCGGGCACCTCGTGGCAACTCCATTCCCGGTGAGCGAGGCCGCCGGGCTGGGCGACCTGGACCTCGAGCAGGGACCAGGCCTGATCCTCGTCGGCGATCCGCGGGGGCTTCGGTTCGGGAAGTGCAACAAGGATCGCGAGTGCTTGGTGTGGGGTCATCGTCGAGGTCGCGAAGGCGCCGATCCTGCCTGCGGGGGTCACGGCATACCCCTCGTCGGAGCGCACCCCGATGCTGGAGCAGACCCACCCGAGGTCGTCCACCGAAGTCACTTGCCAGTCACGCGCGGGGCGGCCGTCCTGAGTCTCGACCGCGCGGACCAGGGTGAGGGCGTCGGTGACGGGCGCGGCGGGCATCGTCGGCTTCGTGGGCATCGTCGGCACCTCCGGTCGGCTGGCTCTCGACGAAAGGGCCAGCGTAGTTGGCTCGGCGGGGCGATGGTCGGTTAGCGTTGCGCCCCAACGAAAGGGGGTGCCGAATGACTGAGTCGGCGCAGAAGCAGCAGTCGAGCGGGCACCGAATCTTCGCGACCAGCTTCGCCAGCATCTATCCGCACTACGTGGCCAAGGCCGTGCGCAAGGGCCACACCGCCGCTGAGGTGGACGAGGTGATCGCCTGGCTCACCGGGTATGACGAGGCGGGCCTGGCGAGCGTGTTGGCCAACGAGGTCGACCTGCAGACGTTCTTCGCGCAGGCACCGGCGTGGAACCCCAACGCTGGCCTCATCCGCGGGACGATCTGTGGCTATCGGGTCCAGGAGATCGAGGACCCGTTGATGCAGAAGATCCGGTATCTCGACCTGTTGGTCGACGAAGTCGCCCGGGGCAAGAAGATGTCGGCTATCCAGCGCGGCAGCACCCCCACGGCCTGACCCTTTCAGCCCCCGGCGGACGGGCGGCCGGTCAGGGCCAACAGGTGCGTCTGCATGGGTTTCGCGGGCGGGAAGCCGCGGATGAAGCCGCGACTAGTGGCGTGATCACGCATGCAGCGGCGGCCTCATGGGCGGCTTCATCACCGCAGGCACCGTTTGAGCACCGACCATGCAGCGTCAGGTCGCGCTGAGTTTCGTGGTGATCGCTGCGGCCTCGGTGGTGATCGTCGCCGCCGGGACCAGACCTCGAGAGTCGCCCGACAGCAGGGCCTGCCACCGCGCCAAGGACGTGGCGCCGGCACCGGAGGTCACCAACGTGGTGGTGAGTTCGGTCTTCGCTGCGGTGACTGCCTGCTGCCATTGCGCCTGAGCAGTGAACCGGGTGACCAGCGGGTTCACCTTGCCGTTCGGGCCTCGGCCACCGCCCTGCGGACCGCCGATCCCTCCACCTGGAGGTGCGCCACCGCCGGGCACTGCACCATCAATCACGGCGCCGTCAGGCACGGCACCACCAGGCACGGCACCATCGGGCACGGCACCATTGGGCACACCGCCAGGCACGGCGCCACCGCCCCGCGCACCGC
>ERZ724516.447-NODE-447-length-25813-cov-5.126873_pt1 | contig 25813 bp, 25 predicted proteins | sample MGYA00376049_ERZ724516 | MGnify/ENA primary metagenome ERZ724516 (study PRJEB28724, sample SAMN07190886) | activated sludge metagenome | isolation source: activated sludge of sewage treatment plant in Hong Hong | place: USA: Christiansburg, Virginia | collected... | reverse complement strand
TCAATGCCCGCGACTACCACGAGTACAAGCCACGGGCGATGAAGGCCGTGCTCGAATCGTGGGAGCGCCTGTGCGCCGCCTACGACTGCGTCATCGTCGAAGGCGCCGGCAGCCCGGCCGAGATCAATCTGCGCGACCGCGACATCGCCAACATGGGCTTTGCCGAAGCGGTCGACTGCCCGGTGATCCTGATCGCCGACATCGATCGCGGTGGCGTTTTCGCGCATCTGTGCGGCACGCTCGACCTGCTGTCGCCCTCCGAGCAGGCGCGCGTCAAGGGTTTCGTGATCAACCGCTTCCGCGGCGACATCGGCCTCCTCGAAAGCGGCCTGCGCTGGCTCGAACAGCGCACCGGCAAGCCCGTGCTCGGCGTTCTGCCGTACCTGCACGGTCTCTACCTCGATGCCGAGGATGCCGTGCCCCGCGGCGCGATGCACAAGGCGGCGGCCGCTCTGCGCGTCGTCGCCCCGGCCTACCCGCGAATCTCGAATCACAACGACCTCGACCCCTTGCGCTTCCACCCGGAAGTCGATTTCCGCTTCGTCGGCCCCAACGACCCGCCACCGCCCTGCGATCTGATCGTCCTGCCGGGCTCGAAAGCCGTGCAGGCCGACCTCGCCTGGCTACGCGCGCAGGGTTGGGAGGAAGCCATCCGCCGCCACCTTCGCTACGGCGGCAAAGTCATCGGCATCTGCGGCGGCCTGCAGATGCTCGGCCGCGAACTGCAGGATCCGCTGGGGCTCGAGGGTCCTCCGGGCAGCATGCCGGGGCTGGGCTGGCTGGACTACGCGACGCGAATGGCCGCCGAGAAGACGCTGGAAAACGTCAGCGGCTGCCTGATGCTGCCCGCTGCGCCGGCTATCGGCGGTTACCGCATCCACATGGGGGTCACCCGCGGTGCAGCCCTCGAAAAGCCGGCGGCAATCCTCGACGGTCAACCTGACGGTGCGCTCTCGGCAGACGGGCAGATTCTTGCAACCTACTGCCACGGCCTCTTCGACTCCCCGCCGGCACTGGCAGCGCTACTCGCCTGGGCCGGCCACCGACCGACACAGGACTTCGATCCACGGCAGCGGCGCGAGGCCGACATCGACCGCCTCGCCGACGCTGTCGAGCAGCACATGGACCTGCAGGCGCTGGCCGAGTGGCTCCCGGCGCAAGCGATGCGCTGACGCGCCAAGCGGAGAAGTGCTACTCCTCCGGCTCTTCGCCGCGCACCAGCAGCAGCGATGTCTGTCCCTTGCGCACCAGACGCTCGGCGACGCTACCGACGAAGAAGCGTTCGATGCCGCGTCGCCCATGCGTGCCGACGACGAGCAGATCGGCCTGCCATTCGCCCGCCGCATCGATCAGCATGTCCGAAACATGCTTCTGCTCCGATTCGACGAGCTTGATTTCCGCCTCGACCCCGGCCGAGCGAACCGTTTGCTGCAGTCTGTCGAGAAAACCCTCCGCGCCGAGACGCATGCGGGCCTCGGTCTTGCCGACGCTGTTCGGCAGCATCATCGCTACTTCGCGCTGGGCAAGAATCGTTTCGTCGATGGCATGACAGATCGCCACCTGCGCGCCGGTGGCCTTGGCCAACTCGATCGCGGCTTCCATCACCTGACTGGTCATGAAGCTCTCATCCACAGCAACCATGATTCGCTTGTACATTGGCGTCGGCTCCTCGTTGGGGCAAAGTTGTCAGACAACGGCGACAATAGCACCGATCGCGGTGGCCGGGAACGGGCTACTTGAGGCTGAGCGGCAGGCCGGCGACCACCAGGGTGACCTTGTCGCAGACCGCCGCCATGCGCTGGTTCAGGCGGCCCTGCTCATCGGCGAACAGCCGTGCCAGCGCCGCCATCGGCACAATGCCCGAGCCGACCTCGTTCGAGACCAGGATGACCTGCCCCGGCAGCTGGGGAAGCAGGTCGCTCAGCGCCTGGATCGCCCCGGCGAGGCGTTGACAGCTTGCCGTTTCACCGGCTGCCGCCTCGCTCGCCGCGTCGCCGGCAAACAGCAGATTCGACAACCACAGCGTCAGGCAGTCGACCAGCAGGCAGACGTCCGGCGCGGCGTGCCGGCGTAGTGCAGCGGCCAGTTCCAGCGGTTCCTCGACCAATCCCCAGTCGGCCCGACGTCTTTCCTGATGTTGCGCGATACGGCGTGACATCTCGGCGTCGAGAGGCTGCGCCGTCGCCACGTAAACGACGCGCAAGCCGCTGTCGCCGGCGCGCCGCTCGGCCAGCAGGCTCTTGCCCGAACGGGCCCCACCAATGATCAGTTCTCGCATACTTGCAAGCTTATCATGGCCCCGTGATGGGTATAATCGGCGGCTTTCCAGGGGCCTCGCCAAATCATGCACTTTGCCATTCCGCCTATCGCCGCTGTTCCCGGCCTGCAATCCCGCATCGACGGCAAGACCAAGCCACCCGGGTCACTCGGCCAGCTCGAAAGTCTGGCGCTGCAGATCGGCGAGATTCAGCAGTCCTTGACTGCGCGTCTCGACAACCCGCACCTGCTCGTCTTTGCCGGCGACCATGGTGCCGCCCGCGCCGGCGTCTCGGCGTTTCCGCAGGAAGTCACTTGGCAAATGGTCGAGAACTTCCTCGCCGGCGGCGCCGCGATCAACGTTTTCGCTCGCCACAACGGCCTGCAACTGCAAGTAATCGACGCTGGCGTCGCGCACGCGTTCGGGCCGCGCGACGGTCTCGTCGACGCGAAAGTCGCCTTCGGCACGCACAACTACATCGAGCAGGCGGCAATGAGCAGCGGCGAGCGCGACGCCGCCCTGGCACGTGGTGCGGCGATCGCCAACAACCTCGGGGAACAGGGCTGCCGGGTAATCGGTTTTGGCGAAATGGGAATCGGCAACACCGCCGCCGCCGCGCTGCTGACGCACCAGCTGACCGGTACGCCACTCGCCGACTGTGTCGGCCGCGGCACCGGCCTAGACGACGCCGGGCTGGCACGCAAACAGGCGCTGCTGGCAAGAGCCGCCGAACGCGCGGGGCTGCCAGCCGACGCCGACGCGCTGACCGTACTGGCCGAGTTCGGCGGCTTCGAGATCGCCATGATGACCGGCGCCATGCTCGCCGCCGCCGAGCGGAGGATGTTGCTGCTGATCGACGGCTTCATCGTCACCTCGGCGCTGCTCGTCGCCGCCCGCATCGCGCCAGCGATCGTTGACTACTGCGTCTTCTGCCACCGCTCGGCCGAGCCGGGTCATCTGGCGCAACTGCGCGCCTTGCGGGCGGAACCGCTGCTCGACCTCGGCCTGCGTCTCGGCGAAGGAACAGGCGCCGCGCTCGCCTGGCCGCTGGTCCGCGCCGCCGCCGCTTTCCTCAACGAGATGGCCAGCTTCGCGTCGGCAGGCGTCAGCGAGCAGTCCTGAGCGACTACCCGCTGCTTGGCGGGCGCTGGCAACCGTCGTCGCCGCGTCGCTTGACCTGCGGGAAGTCAGCCACCCGCCACCCACCGATCGCGAAAGGCGCCTCGCCCGTCAGTCACAACAACAGCGCCACGACGCTGCCGCAAGACAGTGTCGCGAGAGTCCCCGAGATCAGGGTTCGCGGACCGAGTTCGACGATTTCGCTGCGCCGGTCCGGCGCGATAGCGCACATGCCGCCGAGCAGAATCCCGAGGCTGCCAAGGTTGGCAAATCCGCACAGCGCGTAAGTCATGATGATCCGGCTGCGTGGCGCCAGGGCGTCCGGAGAAAGCCTGGCCATGTCCAGATAGGCGACCAGTTCGTTGAGGACCGTCTTGGTTCCGAGCAGCGAACCGGCGACTGCCGACTCATCCCAGGGGATGCCGGCCATCCAGGCCAGCGGCGCCATCAGCCAGCCGAGCAGACGCTGCAGCGTCAAGGCCGTGCCATCGACCACCGGCAGCAAACCCAGGAGTTGATTCGCCAGGCTCACCAGAGCCACCAGGACGATCAGCATGGCGACGATGTTGATGAACAGCGTTGCGCCCTCGCCGGTGCCACGGGTGATGGCCTCCATGGTGCTCCGGTCAGTCTGCGGCAGAGAGAGGTGGCGCCCGGTCGGCTCGCCTTCGGGAGGCACCAGCAGCACGGCAAACACGATCGCCGCCGGAGCGCTGATGAACGACGCGGCGAGGATATGGCCGAGTGCATCGGGGACGATCGCCCCGAGTACGCTGGCGTAAAGGGCCATAACCGTGCCGGCAACACCGGCCATGCCGGCCGTCATGATGACGAACAGTTCGCCCCGACTGACGCCGGCGAGGTAGGGACGAATCAGCAGCGGCGCCTCGACCATACCTACAAAGACATTTGCCGCCGTCGACATGCCGACCGCCCCGCCGACGCCCAACGTCTTCTCGAGCACCACCGAGAACGCGCGCACCAGGATCGGCAGCACGCGCCAGTGATAGAGCACCGCCGACAGGGCACTCATCACCAGAACCACTGGCAATGCCTGAAAGGCGAGAACGAAACTGGCCCCGGGAGCAGTCTCCGCATATGGCAGCAGAGCGCCGCCGAGAAAGCCGAAAACGAGGCTCGTCCCGGCGCGGGTTGCGGCGGCGATGGCCAGGAGGACGTCGTTGCACGACGCAAACGCCTCCCGCGCACCGGGCAGCCGAAAGATCGTCACGGCGAGCGCGAACTGCAGGCAAATGCCACCGACGACGGTTCGCCACGGGACGGCGGATCGCTGGCTGGAGATGGTCCATGCCAGACCCAGGAGGAGCAGATAGCCGACGGCGGCTTGCAGCATGGAATTCAACGCGCCGGCGTTCCGCCCTGCGTGCCGGCGCTCGGTCTCATCTAGCGGCCCACCCGCGGGCTGACGTCAAGTCGCGTCCCCGCCTTCTCGTATTCCGGTCGGATCTGACTCGCGGCGCGGTAGGCCGGCTGGATGTGGGCTTCCGGTGTCGGCGCGACATCGCGCCGCTGCGCGGGTGGCTCGACCGCCTGGCCGCGCGGCGCGAAAAGCTGGCCGTGGTTGCGCTCGTAGCGATCGAGAAAGCGCCGCATCTGCTCGTAGTCGGGGCAGTTCTGCGGCATCAGGCAACGGCCGAACGCGTCGTACACTATCGCCGGCGGCGGTAGGCCGTACGGCGAAACCCACGACCCGATGGCGAAGTCGCCGCCGATCGCGAAAGCACCAGCGGCGGCCGGAGCGGCTAGCGAAGTGAGAAGCGTCCCCAGAAATGATCGCGTGCGCATGATTGAACCAGTGTAGCACCTCGGCGCCGATCGCTGGCGGTAGCGACGGCAGACCGTGTACCACCTGTCCACCATCGGATGTGCGCAAAAAAGCGCACGCGCGTTTCTGCGGGGTGTGTATACTTGACAGGCTATCCAGGTTTCCATGCCCGCGTGGAGAATGGCCACAAGGCCTGACGAACGTCCCGAGCCTTCCCTGCAACCATGAAATGTCCAAACTGCCTCTCCGACGACGTCCGCCGTTCACGGCGGCGCGGTCCGCGCGAAGGGATCACGCTACGCATCAAGCATCAGGCGCCGTATCGCTGCCGGCAATGCGACTTTCGCTTTGTCGGCGCCGAGGACGACGGAGATGGAACCAGCGCCCGTCGCCAGGTCTCGTTTGCCGATTATCTCGGCTTGCGGGGCACCGCCCGCAATCTGCTCTCCGACCACGTGATTCTTGGCACACTGGGATTCCTGCTGTTCATCACCCTTATCGTGCTCTTTTTCGCCCTTGCCTTCGGGTGGATCAACCCCTTGTCCTGGTTTCCCGAGGGGACCTGGAGACCGACAACCCAGGAAATGGAGCGAATCACCCGCGAGTAGCGCGAACCGTACCTCGCCACCTGCCTGCCTGAGTGGCACCAGCTGGCGATCCTGACGGCGGCTACCGCCAGCACGGCAAGGCGAGGCAATAATCAGCCCGAAACAGGGCTCGTCGGCAGCGACGCCGAACGAGCAGCGGTATTGCAACGCACAACAATAATGGCGGCGGGGTCGTTGATCAGTGTTAGAATAATCAGTTGATCGACGTGCTAGCCGGTCAACCATTCAGCTTTTGGCTCGTTGTAATCTTTCCATTGTCGATAAGGAACCCCCACATGAAGAACTCCCTCCTCGTTGCTGCGCTGATCGCTCTTGCTGTTACCGCTTGTGGCAAGAAGGAAGAAGCCAAGCCGGCTGCTGCTCCTGCAGCTGCTCCTGCCGCTGCCGCTCCTGCCGCTGCTCCTGCGGCTGCCGCTCCTGCCGCTGCTCCTGCGGCTGCTCCGGCCGCGGATGCTGCGAAGCCCGCCGATGCCGCCAAACCCGCCGACGCCGCCATGGACAAGGCCAAGGAAGTTGCCGGCGCTGCTGCGCAAGGCGCTGCCGATGCAGCCAAAGATGCAATGAAGAAGTAATAGCTGCTCTGGCATCAGCGAAAAGCCGGCTTGCGCCGGCTTTTTTTGTGCTCAGACTCGTCGACAGACTGGCCCGCCGCTCACATGATCTGCCGCCAGCCGAATCCATCCTCCTGATCGGCAACCCCTATCCAGTCTTCGCTGCAGCCCAGGGCCGAAGCAAGCGCCCGGGTCGCCAACTCCGGGCGGTTGTTCTCCTGACTCAGATGGGCAGCGACCAGATGCTGCAAGCGCCGCGTTTCCACCTGGCCAAGCAGGGCTGCCGCCTGTGCGTTCTCCAGATGGCCGTATCGCCCCCCGACCCGCTCCTTGAGAACCGCTGGATAACGTGACGCCGCCAACAGCGCGCGGTCGTGGTTGCATTCGAGGACCAGCGCGTCACAAGCGTGGAGCATGTCGACGATGTGCGGGGTGATCGAGCCCGTATCGGTGAGGACGCCAAGACAGTGCTGGCCGTTGTTGAAGGCATACTGTACCGGTTCGCGCGCGTCGTGTGGCACGGGAAAGGGCAACACTTCGAGGCTGCCGATGGCGAAGGACGCATGTCCGTCGATCACCCGGCATGCGGGCAGGGCACTCTTGCCACGCGCCGCCGCCACATATGTGCCGTGGGTGAGATAGACGGTGAGCTGGTGACGCCGCGCGAGCGCGAAAACACCCGCCACGTGATCGCTGTGTTCATGGGTGACCAGTATTGCCGTCAGATCTTCCGGCGCCGCCGCCAGACGGGCAAGTCTGGCGGTCGCCACGCGGGCCGAGAAGCCACAGTCGACCAGCAGCTTCGTCTCGCCGGCATCGACAATCAGCGCATTGCCGCGACTGCCGCTGCCCAGCGATGCAAAACGCATCACTTCAACTGGTCGTAGAGCAGGCTGAGGATCCTCTTCGACGTCTCGGACTGATCGACGCCACCTTCGAGCGTCAACACCTGGACCGTCGACCTGCTGGCGTCGTCCTTGACGAAGATACGATACTGCGTCTGTGGTTTGCCGCTGGAACTCGACTTGAAGATGTTCAGCTTCGAGAGGAAGCCTTCCTCCTTCTTCTCGTTGTCGATTTCCGGATCCACATAGCGAACGAAATACAGACCCCGCGAACGATCGCGGTCCTCAACCGTAAAGCCGACCCGGTCGAGCGCCAGCCCAACACGCCGCCAGGCGCGGTCGAAAGACTCCTCGACCTCGAGGGTACCGCTCCCGTCAGGCCCACGCGTCATCTTGGCACGCTCGAGGGGCTTCTCCTGTGCTGCCTGCATGGCAGCCGTCGCGCGCTTCTCCTCGCTGCCGAGGCGAACCATCAGGCGGCGCAGCATTTCCGCTTCCAGTTCCGGATCAGCGGGACGCGGTTGCCACTTGGTCTGATCCTTGCCTTCGGTGACAAAGATCTCGTACATCCCGCGATGACTGATGAAGATGTCTGTGGTTCCCGGCGTGCTTCCAGGCTCGAGGCGGGTGCGGAACTTGTCCCGCTCGGCCGTCGAGTAGACCGAGTCGATCACCTTGCCGAGGATGTTGCGGATGAAGTCCTGCTGGATCTTCGCGCGGTTTTCGGCCCAGTCGGTCTCCATCACGCCGGCATCCGGCAACTCGAGTTTGATGACAAACCCGGTCTCCTGCCAGAAGTCCTTGACGGGCCCCCAAAGCTTGTCCGGGGAACCCGAGGCGACCAGCCAGCGCTGATTGCCCGAACGCTCGATACGCGCCGTATCGACCTCCGGCAGGACATCGCTCTTCTGCTGCGCTCGGGCCTGGGGCGAACGCTCGGCGCTGTACGCCGAGAACGTCGCCGCACCCTTGCCACTGGTATCCGGAACGGCATAACGGTCGTCGCGCGTCGGCGATGTCAGGTCGGGGGGCACCTCGAGCGTCGGCACCTTGTTGGCGGACGCGGTCTTGTACTCGATCTTTTTTGGCTCGAGGAGCGAACCCGTACAGCCGGCGAGCCCAATCAGCAGAACGGCAACAGCACCGCGCGCAACGACGACAGAATTCAATTTGTTCACCCTGACTCTAGATGCCCACGCCAGCCTGATACAGGGCAGCTCGCACTCGTTCGTGATACTCCGGCGACAGCGGCGTCAGCGGCAGCCGCAACCCGCTTTCGACCAGGCCGAGCTGTTGACATGCCCATTTGACCGGAATCGGGTTCGCCTCGCAGAACAACTGCCGGTGCAGACCGAGCAGGCGGGCATTCAAGGCGCGCGCCTGGATCGCCTGACCGGCGAGCGCCGCCGCGCACATCTCGTGCATCAGGCGCGGCGCTACGTTGGCAACCACCGAAATGTCTCCTTGTGCGCCCATCAGGATGAGGGCGCAGGCGCTGGCGTCGTCGCCACTGTAGACGGCAAAGCCCTCGGGTGCGCGGGTGATCAGCTCGACACCACGGTCCATGTTACCGGTTGCGTCCTTGATTCCGACAATGTTCGGAATGGCTGCCAGGCGCAGGGCGGTGTCATTGCTCATGTCGGCAACGGTGCGCCCCGGCACATTGTAGAGGATCACCGGAATGTCGACGGCCTCGGCGATCGCCCGGAAGTGGCGATACAGTCCTTCCTGCGTCGGCTTGTTGTAGTAGGGCACGACCGAGAGCGCGGCGCTGGCGCCCGCCTGACTGGCAAAGCGTGTCAGTTCGATGGCTTCAGCCGTCGAGTTGCCGCCAGTGCCGGCAATTACCGGAATCCGGCCAGATGCCTGGTCGACGGCGACATGAATCAGTTGGCAGTGCTCGTCGAAATTGACCGTCGGCGACTCGCCGGTCGTTCCGACGATGACGATGGCGTCAGTACCCTCCTGTACATGAAAGTCTACAAGACGGCGCAAGCCAGGCACGTCGAGACTGCCATCCGCGTGCATGGGGGTGACGATCGCTACGATCGATCCAGTAATCATGGTCATGAAAAGGAACCCGCGAAAAAGGTCTTGCCATCAAGGCTCAGGCCCCGGATTCTAACCGAAGGCGGGCGACTTGACCATGAAAAACGCCGCCCACCAAGCCCTGGTGGACGGCGGCGGCGCAGCCTCTGAGCACTCAGAAGTCAGCCAGGACCCGGAGATGGCAGACAACGCTGCGCGCCAGCGCCGACAGGGAGTACCCGCCTTCGAGCATCGACACGATCCGTCCCTGCGCGCTCTCATCGGCAATCTGCTTCACTTGTTCGGTGACCCAGGCATAGTCCTTCTCGAGCAGACTCAGGCCACCCATCTCGTCCTCGTAGTGGGCGTCGAAACCTGCTGAGATGAAAATCATCTCCGGCTGGAACTCGCGCAAACGCGGCATCCACAGGTCGCTGACCACGCGCCGGAACTCCTCGCCGTCGGTACCCCGGCCAAGGGGAACGTTGAGCATGTTGGCGGCGGGATGCTCCGTACCGCTGTACGGGTAGAACGGGTGCTGGAAGGTACTGACCATCAGCACGTGCTCGTTGCCCTTGAAGCAGTCCTCGGTACCGTTGCCATGGTGGACGTCGAAATCGACCACCGCCACGCGCGACAGCTTGTGCGCTTCGAGCGCGTGCGCCGCGGCTACGGCAATGTTGTTGAAAAAGCAGAAACCCATCGCCGTGGCGCGCTCGGCGTGGTGACCCGGCGGACGCACCGCACAGAATGCGTTCCGCACCTCCCCTGCCATTACCAGGTCGACCGCCAGCACCCCGGCCCCGGCGGCTCGTAGCGCCGCCTGCCAGGTGTACCGGTTCATCGCCGTATCCGGATCGAGGTGCACGATACCCAGTTCGGGTGAGGCGCGCTTCAGACGTTCCAGGTGCATTGCCGAATGGACGCGTTTGAGTTGCTGAAAGCTGGCCAACGGTGCGTCGTGATAGACAAAATACGAATCCACCCCTTGCGCGATCATGTGGTCGCTGATCGCGCTCAGGCGCTCAGGCGATTCCGGATGGTACGAACCCATGTCGTGCAGTTGACAGTCGCGGTGGGTGATGAATGCAGTGCTGGTCACTGTTGCCTTTCTGCCGCAGATCGTGGCCTCCATGGGCGGCGAAATCTGCGGGGAATCGAGTTGTCGGCCGATGGTTTATTATCATCCCAATTACCCCGGAACGACAAGCCATGCTGCCCGCCAACCCACAATCCGTTCTCGCCGACATCCTTGCCGCCGCCAACGCCGTCGTTCTCGGCAAGAGCACGCAGACGCGGCTCGCCCTCTGCTGCCTGCTCGCAAAAGGCCATCTGCTGATCGAGGACCTTCCCGGAGTCGGCAAGACGACTCTTGCGCATACCATGGCCCGCCTCCTCGGTTTCCAGTTCTCACGTGTCCAGTTCACGAGCGACATGCTGCCGGCGGACATTCTCGGCGTCTCGATCTTCGACCGCGAGCGGGCCGATTTCCGCTTCCTGCCCGGACCGGTCTTCTGTCAGATTCTGCTGGCGGACGAAATCAACCGCGCCACCCCGAAGACGCAGAGCGCCCTGCTCGAGGCGATGGAAGAGGGGCAGGTGACCACCGAAGGCGAGACCCGGCCGCTGCCGGAACCTTTCTTCGTGATCGCCACGCAGAACCCATCGAGTCAGGTCGGTACCTTCCCCTTGCCCGAGTCGCAACTGGACCGCTTCCTGCTGCGCATCGAGCTCGGTTACCCGGACCAGGCTGCCGAACGCTCACTGCTCGAGAGCGGCGGCAGGCGCGAACAGTTGCCGGCGCTTGCTGCCCGCGTGGCCCCCGGCGACTTCGCTCTCCTGCAGCAACAGACGGCGGCCATCTACGCCGCACCGGCCCTCTTCGACTACCTGCAACTGCTGGTGGCGGCGACGCGCAACGAGCCGCGCTTCGTCCATGGGCTGAGCCCACGGGCAGCCCTGTCGCTGCTTGCGGCGGCACGCGCATGGGCGTTCACCGGTGGCCGCAGCATGGTTCTGCCGGAAGACGTACAGGCGGTCCTGCCCGCCGTCGCCCGTCACCGCTTGCGGCTGCTCAGCGGCGGACAGGCCGCAGCGGAAGACATGGCGGCACTGATTCGCTCCGTGCCACTGACCTGATGCGCCCACTCGCAGCCGTTCAGCGCTGGCTGTTTCGCCTGGGTCGTGACGAGCAGGTACCGATCGTGCTCACCCAACGCCGGATCTTCATCGTGCCAACGCGCGGCGGCATCGTTTTCGCGATCGTCCTCGCCGTCATGCTGATCGGTGCGATCAACTACAACCTGAGCCTCGGTCACGCCTTGATTTTCCTGCTCGCCGGGCTCGGCATCGTCGCCATGGTGCATACCTTCCACAACCTGTTCGGCCTGCGCCTGACCCCCGCACGGGCGGAAGCCGTCTTCGCTGGCGAAAGCGCGTACTTTCCCCTGGCGATCGACAACACCCGCCCACAGCCGCGTCGCGCCCTTGAGTTCGCCTTTTCGCACCAACCCGTGGTCAGGGCCGAGGTCCCGCCCGCAGGACGCGCAACGGTCGCCATTCCGCACGCTGCGCCACGCCGCGGCCGGCTCGACCCCGGCAGGATAACCTTGACCAGCCGCTATCCACTCGGCCTGTTCCGCGCCTGGAGCTACCTGCATCCGACCTTCTCGTGCATCGTCTATCCTCGGCCGATTCGTACGCCGCTGCCGCCGGCGGCGTCGACAGCACACGCCGACAGCCGCCACGGCGAAGGCGGTCTGGAGGACTTCGCGGGCTTGCGGCCACGCCAGGCCAGCGACCCGACCCGCCACATCGCCTGGAAAGCGGTCGCCCGACGATCCGATGAACAGCCGCTGCTGGTCAAGGAGTTCGCCGGCGGTGCCGCCGACGAACTCTGGCTCGATTGGGCGCTGACCCCCGGCAACCGGGATCCGGAAGAGCGACTGTCGATCCTTGCCGGCTGGATCCTGGCCGCCGAGGAACAGCAGGCACTTTACGGCTTGCGCCTGCCGGGACATCTCCTGCGCCCGGCGCAGGGCCCAACGCATCGCGCAGCCTGCCTGCAGGCGCTGGCGCTGCACGGCGAGCCCACCCGGTGAGGCGCAGACCGGGCGTCGCGCTCGAACTCGGCGCCGTGCCCTGGCTGCTCGCCGCCGCGCTGGCGACTACCGTGCCGCACGCCGAGCACCTGCCTCCGTGGCTCAGCGCACTCGTCGGCAGCGCCCTTCTTTGGCGCGCCTGGTTGTGGTATCGGCGGCGCCCGCTGCCGGCGCGCTGGGCACTGGCGCTACTGGTCGGTGGCTGCGTCGCCGGCATCGCCTGGCAGTTCCATACCCTGCTTGGCAAGGATCCGGGGGTCGCGCTCCTGGTCGTCTTCATGGCGCTCAAGCCACTGGAAATGGACAACCGGCGCGACGCGATGGTGGTGATCCTGCTCGGCTACTTCCTGCTGCTTACCCACTATTTCTATTCACAGAGCATCCCCGCCGGCCTCTGGCTACTGTCCACCATCACCCTGCTGACGGCAACCCTGATCCGGGTGCACGGCGGCGCCCAGCCGGTCGCGGCGATCGCCCGCCTGGCCTGCCTGCTGCTGGTTCAGGCGCTGCCCTTCATGCTGATCCTGTACCTCCTCTTCCCACGCGTCTCCGGTCCGCTCTGGGGCTTGCCGCAGGACGCCTATTCGGCCCTCAGCGGCCTGTCCGAGCAGATGTCGCCGGGCTCGATCAGCAGCCTGACCCAGTCCGGCGCGATCGCCTTCCGCAGCCAGTTCGCCGGAGAGGTCCCGGAAAAGGCCGATCTCTACTGGCGCGGACCCGTGTTCGACGACTATGACGGACTGACCTGGCGCGCACGTCCGCCGGCCGGCGGACCGGCGCGAGCCGATCCGCTCATCGAGGCACGCGGCCAGGTGCATGCCTACACGAGCATCCTCGAGGCGCACAACCAGCGCTGGCTACTGGCTCTCGACGTGCCGACCCGCCTGCCGCCCGACAGCCGCCTGGCACCGACGCTCGAAGTCCTGGCCCGCGAGCCCTTGCGTGTCCGGTCGAGAGTCTCGTTCGTCTCGGCGCTCGACTATCGCGCCAGCGTCGCTGAAGCAGCGGCGATCCTGCAGCAATCCCTGGCCCTGCCCGCCCAGTTCAACCCGCGCACGCGCGCCCTCGCCGCCGAGTGGCAGTCGCTGCCGCCGCGGGAAATCGCCGAGGCCGCGCTGACGAAGTTCCGCCACGAGCCCTTCTACTACACCCTGCAGCCGCCGCTGCTCGGCCCCGATGCCATGGACGAATTCCTGTTCACCACGCGTCGCGGTTTCTGCGAGCACTACGCCTCGGCCTTCGTTTTCCTGATGCGGGCAGCGGGGGTTCCGGCACGCGTGGTCGCCGGCTACCAGGGCGGCGAAGTCAATCCGGTCGATGGATACCTCACCGTACGCCAGTCGGACGCACACGCCTGGGCCGAAATCTGGCTCGCCGGGCAGGGCTGGGTACGCGTCGATCCAACCGCAGCGGTGGCTCCGGCGCGCATCGAACAGGGCATTGCCGCGGCGCTACCCGAGGGCGAACCCCTGCCGGTCGTCGTCCGGATCGATGCCGACTGGCTGCGCCAGTTGCGCAACCGCTGGGAAGCGGCCAACAACAGCTGGAATCAATGGGTACTCGGGTACAATCCTCAGCGTCAGCGCGAGGTTCTGTCCCGACTCGGCCTGGCCGACGCGGACTGGCAGAAGATGACCGCCACGCTGGCCGTCCTCTGCGGCACGGCACTCCTGATCGTCACCCTATGGACCCTGCCCGCGCGCCGGGCAGTCGATCCGGTGCAGCGTGCCTGGCAACGCTACTGCAAGGAACTCGCGCGACGGGGCATGGCCCGCGCCGAATGGGAAGGACCGCTGGCCTTCGCGCAACGTGTAGCGCGCGAAAGACCCGATCTGGCTCAGCTCACCAGCGAAGCTGCCGCTTGCTATGCCGAGTTGCGCTACGGTTGCCAGGGCGACGCCAGGCTCGGCCAACTGCAGCAATGCCTGCACCGACTGCCACCGCAAAGGAGAAGGAAAGCTTGAAACGAAAATTGCCTGCCACGCTGTGCCTGGCGCTGCTCGGCGGCCTCCTGCCAGTCTCCGGCCATCCCCAGCAGGGAACCGGATTCAGCCAGGAACCGGAAGTCAAGTCCTTCATCATCGAGATGCATGAACGTTACGGCTTTGACGTGGCCCACCTGACGCGCCAGTTCGCCGCGGTCCGGCCAAACGCCACCGTGCTGCGCGCGATCCGCCCGCCGGCGGTTCCGGAAAAGCAGCGTTCGTGGCAACGCTATCGCGAACGCTTCGTGAACAGCCGCCGCGTCGATGGCGGCCAGCGCTTCTGGCAACAGCACGAAGTGACGCTGCAACGCGCCGCAGCGATTTACGGCGTGCCACCCGAGATCGTCGTCGCGATCATCGGCGTCGAGACCGAATACGGCCAGAACATGGGCAGTTTCGGCGTCCTCGAAGCTCTCTCGTCTCTCGCCTTCCACTACCCGCCGCGGGCGGAGTTCTTCCGTAGCGAACTCGAGCAGTTTCTCCTGCTGGCCCGCGAGAACGGCCTCAGTCCGCTCTCAATCAAGGGTTCATATGCCGGCGCCATCGGCATCCCGCAGTTCATGCCGAGCAGTCAGCGCCGCTTCGCCGTCGACTTCGACAACGACGACCGCATCGACCTGCGCAACAGCAACGTAGACGCCATCGGCAGCGTCGCCCGCTTCCTGCAGCAGCATGGCTGGCAGAAAGACGCTCCGGTCGCCGTTCCGGCGAGCGTCAATGGGGATCCCGCGATGCTCATCGCCGCCGGCATCAAACCGGCGCTGAGCGTACGCGAACTGGCCAGCCAGGGTGTCGTTCCGGACACCGTTCTGGCGGCCGGCGATGCCGACCGACCGGCGGCACTGATCGACCTCGTCAGCCCGGGAGCGCCGACCGGTTACTGGCTCGGCTTCGACAATTTCTATGTGATTACGCGCTACAACCGCTCGAGCTTTTACGCAATGGCCGTCTTCCAACTCGCCGAAGCGTTGCGCGAGACGCGCAACACGCTCGCCGGCACGCGCTAGAAGAGGTTTTCCGAGGTCACGCCACGGCGCCTGATGATGCGCCGCAGGTGGTCGAGCGCTTCGATCTGGATCTGGCGAACGCGTTCGCGTGTCAGATTCAGGTCGAAGGCGATCTCTTCGAGGGTGGAGGGTTCGCTGCCGCCGAGACCATAGCGACGCTCGAGAACCTGCCGATGCTTGCCAGCGAGTTGCCCCAGCCAGTTCCTCAACAATTCGCCGAGTTCGTTCGACTGCAGCAGTTCATCCGGATCGAGCAGGCTCTCGTCGGCAATCAGGTCGCCCACCGTCTGGCTGGGATCGACTTGCAACGGCGCATCGAGCGAAGCGATACGCTCGTTGAGCGCCATCACGCGACGCACGTCTTCGACCGGCCGGTCGATCAGATGAGCGATCCGGTCGGGACAGATCTCGCGCCCGCTGGCTGACTCCAGGTGGCGGATGGCGCGCAATACCAGATTGATGTCCTTGACCACATGCACCGGCAGGCGGATCGTCCGCGACTGGTTCATGATCGCGCGTTCGATGCTCTGCCGGATCCACCAGGTGGCGTAGGTCGAAAAGCGGAATCCGCGCTCGGGGTCGTACTTCTCGATCGCGTGGATCAGCCCGAGGTTTCCTTCCTCGATCAGGTCGAGCAAGGGGATGCCGCGGTTGAGATAATGCTTGGCGATATTGACGACGAGCCGCAGATTGTGCTCGATCATCTTCTGTCGCGCCGGGAACTCGCCGGCACGGGCACGCCGTGCCCAGTTCACTTCCTCGGCCGGCGACAACAGCGGCTTGGCGCCAATCGCGTTCAGGTAGTGCTGCGTGACGTCATTGAGCAGTTCCACCTCGGGGGGCGAGGAAAAACCCTCCGGCTCGGGTTCGGGTTCGGGCAGCGGCACTTCAGCCGAGAACTCCGACGCCTGGAAGTCGTCGAGCAAATCAGGATCGAAGTCGAACTCACCGGCCATGATCAGCGCGGCGGCAGGTGTTTGAGCGGGTCTACCGGCTTGCCCTGACGTCGCACCTCGAAGTGCAGCTTGACCTGGTCGGCATCGGTGTCGCCCATTTCGGCGATCTTCTGCCCCTTGCCGACACTCTGCCCCTCCTTGACCAATACGGTCTTGTTGTGCGCGTAAGCGGTGAGGAAATTGTTGTTGTGCTTGACGATCACCAGCTTGCCGTAGCCGCGCAGACCGGCGCCGCTATAGACGACCTTGCCGCCACTCGCCGCCAGCACCGGGTCGCCGGCCTTGCCGGCAATATCGACACCCTTGTTGCCGCCCTCGCTGAACGTGCCGACCAGCTTGCCACTGGCCGGCCACATCCAGACGATCTCCTCGCTGCCCATGCCGGCGTCCACGGGTGGCGGCTCGACCGGGACGTCGGGCTTGCCTTCGCCGCGTGCCGCCGGCTTCGCTTCGGGCTTCGCCACGACTGCAGCCGTTGCCGCAGCCACCGCCGGCACCGGCTCCACCGGCTTCTGCTGGGCCACAGCCTGCGCCTGCGCGCGCGCCAGCGCCTGATCGGAGTAAGGCTCCTTGCCCGCCTTCGGCTCACGCTTGAGCAGGTCGCCGCTGCCGTCGAGCGAGCGCTGCTCGACCGCCGAGGCCGTAGCCACCGGCCGCACCACGACGGCGTCCGAACCGTTCGTCGAGCCGGGTGGCCGCACGCGCAGCGACTGACCGACGAGAATCCGATTCGGATTCTCGAGCCCGTTCCAGGCGACCAGATCCCTGTAGTCCTGCCCATGATCGAGCGCGATCGAATACAGCGTGTCGCCCTTCTTCACGACATAGCCATCCTTGCCGACGACCGCAGCAGCCACGGGTTGCGACGCTGCCGACGGCCCGCTGCGATCGGCCACCGGCGCCGGCGACTTGCTGGCGCAGCCAGCGACGATGAGCATCACCGTCAGCGCCGGAGCCCAGCCTCGCGGCGCAAGAAACCATTGATCCTTCATTCGACTCCCGAAAGTAGCGGAACAAAACGAACGGCGTCGAGACGGGTTTCGACATACCCCTCGGTGCGGTGTTCGATCAGGGCCAGGTACTGCGTCGCCCCACCCACCGGCAGGATCATCCGACCGCCTGGCGCCAGTTGGCGCAACAGCGCCGGTGGTACCCGCGACGCCGCCGCGGCGACGATGATCGTGTCGAATGGCGCCGCCTCGGGCAGGCCGAGCTGGCCGTCGGCGTGCTTCAGACGTACCTTGAGTTGCTTGATGGCACGCAGGTTGATCCTCGCCTTGGCGAGCAGCGGCTCGATGCGCTCGACCGCGTAGACTTCGTCCGTCAACTGGGCGAGAACGGCCGCCTGGTAGCCACAGCCGGCACCGATCTCGAGTGTCCTGCCGAGCTGGCGACCGGCGCGCAGCGCTGCGATCATTCGCGCCACCACGTAGGGTTGCGAGATCGTCTGCGAAAAGCCGAGCGGCAGCGCCGTATCCTCGTAGGCGCGCGAGGCCAGCGCCTCTTCGACGAAGATGTGCCGCGGCACCGCGGCGATCGCCGCCAGCACCTCCTCGTCGACGATCCCCTGCTCGCGCAACCGCTCGATCATGCGCGTGCGCGTGCGCTGCGAGGTCATGCCGAAACCGGAAACCGCGCCGCTCATTGCGCCAGCCAGTCGCGCACCAGCGACAGTTGCGCGCTGTGCGTCAGGTCGATCTGCAGCGGCGTTACGGAAACCTGATTGTTCTGCACCGCGTAGAAGTCGGTGCCCTCGCCGGCATCCTGCGCCTCACCCGCAGCGCCCACCCAATAGACCGTCTCGTTACGCGGCGAGATCGTCCGCACCACGGGCTCCGCCTTGTGGCGCTTGCCCAGGCGGGTGACGACGAAGCCGCGCAGTCGCTCGTAGGGCACGTCCGGGACATTGACGTTGAGCAGCACCGGTTCATGCAGCGACTGTCTCTGCAACAGGACGACCAATTCGCGGGCCACTCGCGCCGCCGTTTCGAAGTGCTCGCCGGCCTTGCTGCACAGTGACACGGCCAGCGATGGAACGCCGAGCAGGAAGCCCTCGGTGGCTGCGGCAATAGTCCCCGAATAGATCGTGTCGTCGCCCATGTTGGCGCCGATATTGATCCCGGAGACGACCATGTCCGGCAGCTCGTCGAGCATGCCGGTCACCGCCAGATGTACACAATCGGTAGGCGTGCCATTGACGTAGTGGAAGCCGTTCGCCGCGCGCCTGAGCGACAGCGGGCGGTCGAGCGTCAGCGAATTGCTCGCCCCGCTGCGGTCGCGCTCGGGCGCAACCACGGTGATCTCTGCCAGATCCGACAGTGCGCGCGCCAGATGGTCGATCCCGGGCGCGAAGTAGCCATCGTCGTTACAGAGCAGGATCCGCATATACCATCCACAAACGTCAGCGCACACTGGAAAACAGAAAAGAAGACCGGCAGCGTACCGGTGCTCGTGACTGTCGGCGAGGCAGCGCGGCTGCCGCCGGCACACCGGCTCGGCCAGATCGTCGTCCATTGCCGTTCCACGATCGGCACCACTCCCGCGCCTGGCACTCCGGGTGGCGGCTCGCCACTGGGCGGCCCGACCAGCGACACGGATGGCTACGCCACGCCGACAGTCATTATAACCACCTCGGACCGTCGCTGAGAACAGAGTTCAGTCGGCGTGCCAAAGCGCTTCGGCACCGGCCCCGGCGGACGCCGACCGCGTGCCGAACACCGGCCAGGCAAGCCTCGGCCAAGCGGCGAGACAGACGGTTTTCCTCAACTTCGCCGCTCGATTGCCGATAAGAGACTTGCACGGCCAGTCCGCAGAATATTTCTAAAGTTTTCCGGCAGCCGGTCGTAAGAAAAGTTGTCAGCGAAGAAATCGCCACACAGGATGGGCCGGCAGATGCCTCGCCAGGCAGGTCACCGAAACCCGAAGTCACTTTCACCACGGTAGGAGAAGGAAAATGCCCCAAGTCATCAACACCAATGCTGCCTCGCTGAATTCGCAACGCAGCCTCAACATGTCGCAGACTTCGCTGGCCACCTCGCTGCAGCGCCTGTCTTCCGGCTTGCGCATCAACAGCGCCAAGGACGACGCCGCCGGCATGGCCATTTCGGCCCGGATGACCTCGCAGATCAACGGCCTCAATCAGGCATCGCGCAACGCCAACGACGGCATCTCGCTGGCGCAGACAGCAGAAGGCGGCCTGCAGAGCATCACCGAGTCGCTGCAGCGGATGCGCGAACTGGCCGTGCAGGGCGCCAACGCGACCAACACCGCCACCGACCGCGCCGCGCTGCAGCAGGAAGTCGACCAGCTGGTACAGCAGATCAACACCGTCGCCGGGCAGACCGCGTTCAACGGCGTCAAGCTGCTTGACGGCACGTTCAACTCGCAGGCTTTCCAGGTCGGCGCCAACGCCGGTGAAAAGATTTCAATCAGCTCGATCTCCAGCGCCAGAGCCGATTCGCTCGGCGTCGGCACGACCTCCTCGTACTCGGCAACGACGGCCGGTACCGTTAGCACCGGCGTCCTCGCCGCCGGCGGTATCACCGTCAACGGCTACGGTATCGGACCGAGCATCGGTGACGGCGTCTCCGCAGCAGGCAGCAACGACAGCGCCATCTCCAAGGCGGCCGCCTTCAATGCTGTGTCCGGTTCGACCGGCGTCACGGCCAAGGCCAGCGCCACGACGCTGACCGGCGCCGCGAACACCGCCCAGGTGGCCATCGCGGGAGACGCCACTGACAATATCTACGTCAACAATGTCAAGCTCGGCAACATCGCCGCCGGCGCCAACGCCGTGACCCAGGGCGCCAACATCGCCGCCGCGTTCAATGCCGTCTCCAACCAGAGTGGCGTCACCGCCACCTTCAGTACGACGACGGGTGCAGTCTCGCTGAGCGCCGCCGATGGCCGCAACATCAGCCTGATCGCCAACGGCACCGGGGCCACCTTGGCGAATACCGGCCTGACGATGGGCGCCGGCGGCAACATCGCCGCCGCCGCCGCGCCGACGACCTTCACGGCCCTGGCCGCTGGCGACCTGACGATCAATGGCTACGACGTCGGCGCCGTAGCTGCCGGCACCGACGCCTTGACGCAAGGTACCAACGTCGGCAACGCCATCAATGCGCTGACCAGCAAGACCGGAGTCACCGCTGCCGTCGACGGCACCACAGGCCTGATCACCTTGTCGACCGGCGCCGGCCAAGCCATCAGCATCAGCGGCAGTCTGACCAATCGGGCGGCCACCGTGACGGCCACCGGATTCAGCGCCGATCAGATGGGCGCTTCCGCCACGGCGTCGACCAATGCAGCGATCACGCGCGGGAAGATCTCGCTGAGTTCTTCGGGAAGCGCCGGCATCACCCTGGGCGGTTCCGACATTGCCCTGGCAGGCCTCACCTCCGCCTACACGGCGGCGACGGCAAGCTTCGGCTCCGGTGTGGCCAGTGTTGACGTCAGTACCGCCGCCGGCGCCGCCAACGCCATCGCGACCATCGACTCGGCACTCGCCAACATCAACTCGAGTCGAGCGAACCTGGGTGCCGTGCAAAACCGCTTCAGCAGCGTCGTCAGCAATCTGGCGACGACGTCCGAGAACCTGACGGCTTCCCGCAGCCGCATCCTCGACGCCGACTTCGCTGCCGAGACCGCCAACCTGACGCGTGCGCAGATCCTGCAGCAGGCCGGCACGGCGATGCTGGCGCAGGCCAACTCGCTGCCGCAGAACGTGCTGTCACTGCTGCGCGGATAAGCATCAGCGAGCAACCGCAAATAGCGGTAACATCGGGGGCGCGAACGCGGCTAAGCGGTCGCGCCCCGGTGGTTCTTCCTCAAGGAGTGTGAGATGAACATCCAACCCACTGGCGCCACTCTGCCCCCTCAGGGCAATCCGGTGCTCAGCAGCGCAACACGCGATCTCAGAACGCCCGTCGCCACCGCCGCCAAAACCCCCGACCCGTCGCCCCCGGCATTGTCCTCGCAGCGTCCCGAGCGCGAGGAGGTCGAAGCGGCTGTCAAGAGCGTCGGCGAGTTCGTCCAGCCGATCAACAGCAACCTGGAATTCAGCGTAAACGACGACACCGGGCAACTGGTCGTCAAGATCATCGACCGGGCCACCAAGGAAGTCATTCGCCAGATGCCGTCGGAAGAGATGCTCGCCATCGCCAAGACGCTGGACAGCATCAAAGGCTTGTTCGTGAAGCAGACGGCCTGACGACACGCGACCGGCGGTGTTGGCAGGTTTGAGGGTCGCAGGAGAAGATCATGGCACTGTCCACAGGCGGGATCGATGTAAATAGCATCGTCACTCAGTTGATGACGGTCGAACAGGCACCGCTGACCGCATTGGCCAAGAAGGAGGCAGGGTTTCAGGCCAAGATCTCGGCGCTGGGCTCGCTGCAGGGCGCGGTTTCGGCGCTGCAGACCGCGGCCGGCAACCTCGTTCCCGCGATCGGCACGACCGCCCTACAGAAATTCTCGGTCTTCAAGGCCGCGCTCGGCGACGCGACGATCGCCTCGGCCAGCACCGCAGCGAGCGCCGTTGCCGGCACCTACAGCCTAGAGGTGACGCGGCTCGCGAAACAACACAGCATCATGACGGCCACCGGTGCCGCAACGCCCTTTTCCGGGACCGGCAGTACCCTGCCCACGGGCGGCAAGCTCACCATCTCTCTCGACAGTGTGCCGCCCGGCGCCAGCCCTTTCAAGAGTACCGACGTGACAATCGCCGACGGCGCCACCCCAGAGGCGATCCGCGACTCGATCAACAGCGCCAGTACCGGCGTTTCCGCGGTGGTGATCAACGGCACCGCCGGCAAGCAGCTCGTCCTCACCAGCGATACGGCGGGCAGCAACCAGTTCATCAAGCTCTCGGGAATCGCCAGTCTGGCCTATGACCCGAATGCGGTGCCGGTGCCGCTCACGGATCCCTTCGTGCAGTCGCAGGCGGCGCAAGGCTCGGCCTTCAAGCTCAACGGCATTGCCATCGAGGCCACCACCAACACCGTCACGACGGCGCTCGACGGCGTCACGCTGACGCTATTGAAGGGCCCGGAAGCACCCGTGACATCGCTCAGCACGACGCTGACGATCAGCAAGGATACTTCCAGCCTGACCGCCGGGGTCAACGCCCTGGTAAAGGCCCTCAACGATTTCAACAGCACCGCCAACGGTCTCGGCAGCTACGATGCCGCCACCAGGAAGGCGGGCACCCTCAACGGTGACAACACGCTACGCTCGGCGCAGAACGCCATCCGGACAGCCTTCGGCAAGGTACCCACCGATCTCGCGGGCGCCAAGCTGCAACGCCTGTCGGACATCGGTGTCAGTCTGCAGAAGGACGGCAAAGTGACCGTCGACACGGCCAAACTCGGCAAGGCGATCAGCGAGGACCTGCCCGGCGTCGCCAAGCTGGTTGCCGCCTACGGCAGCGCCACCAAGCTGGCAGCCGACACGCTGGTCGGCACCGGCGGGCTGATTGCCGCGCGCAGTGAGGGGCTCAGCGCATCGATCCAGAATCTCGGCAAACAATCCGATGCGATATCGAGTCGCTTGACCCAGATCGAAGCCCGCTACCGCCGACAATTCAGTTCACTCGACACGCTGATCGCCGGGATGACCACGACCAGTACCTTCCTCGAACAACAGCTCGCCAACCTGCCTACTTTCAAATAGGGATCCCAAATGTTCGGTAATGCGCGCCAAGCGATATCCGCCTATCAAAAGGTCGGCGTCGATGCTGCCGTTGAGGTTGCCGACCCGCACCGCCTGATCCTGCTGCTCTTCGCGGGCGCTCAGGCGGCCATCGGCAAGGCCCGGGCGGCCATGCAGCAGCGACAGATCGCCGTCAAGGGAGAAGCCATCTCCAAGGCCATCGACATTATCGCCAACGGCCTGAAGGTGAGCCTGGATCTTGAAAAAGGCGGCGAAATCGCCGAGCGACTCGATGCGCTCTACGACTATCTGGTGTTGCGCCTCCTCCGGGCCAACGTCGATAACGATCCCGGCGCGCTGGAAGAAGTCGCCGGTTTGCTCGAGGAGATTCACAGCGCCTGGCGTCAGATCCCTCACGACGCGCTGCCGCAGCCCGGCGCATGACGTCCTCGCTGAGCGCACTGGAACACTTGCTGGCGCTCTCCGAAGAGATGCTGGGTGCCGCCGCGGCCGGTGACTGGGAAACCTTGACCGAGCGTGAGGCCGCCCGTCGCGCACTGGCACACAGCCTTCCGGCAACTCTGACCAGCGATCTCTCGCGTGCGTCGGAGGAGCGTGCCCGACTCGTCATCGAGGCTTGTCTGCGCTGCGACCTGAGCATCAGGCCATTGGTCGAGGCGCGCCTGAACGAACTGCGCGTCGTCCTGCGCGCAGAGCGACCCGCCGCCTGAAAAAATGATCCGCGCCGACGTTACCAACCGCCTGCAACCGGCAGCCGATCCTGCCTTGCGGCCGGCGCTACCGACGCAGGAGATCACCGACAAGCTCTCCGGGTTGGTCGCCGGGCAACGACTGCTCGCCGAAATCGAGTCCCTGATGCCCAACGGGACGTACCGGGCTCTGATCAACCAGCGCGTCGTGACGCTCGCCCTGCCATTTGCCGCAAAGAGCGGAGACGCTATCGAGTTGGAAGTCGCCGAGAGCGACGGCAAGCTGACCCTGGCTGTCGTGCCACGCGGGGCAGCCGACGGCAACAAGAGCAGCGACGAAGCGGCGGCCACCAGCTTGAGTCGCACCGGCCAGTTGATCAGCAATCTGCTTGCCGGCGCGCGCGACCTCAAGGGCGGCACCATGGCGCTGCCGCTCAACAGCAATCAGCCGCTTGCTGCCGGTCCGCCGACCAGCGGCAGGGACCTGCTGCCGCTGCTCGAACAGGCGATCACGCAGAGCGGCATGTTCTACGAATCGCATCAGGCCGATTGGATCGAGGGCCGCTACAGCAAGGCACAACTCTTGCAGGAGCCGCAGGGCAAACTGCCCCCACAGGTGCCGGCCGGCCAACTGGGACTGGCCTCTGCCGACACACCCGAGAGCATGGCCAGTCCCGGCGCCAACAGCGCGCAGACCGCGAGTCGACCGCTCGAAGCGAAGGGCGCCGCCAGCCCGCCTGGCCAGCCCTCCCCGGCGGCTCAGTCGGCTCAGCCTTCCGAAGCCTTGCCGACGCCTCGGACGTCCGAGCTTTCTCCCGCTGCTCACGGATCGCAGGCGCCTCAAGGTCCCCAACCGTCTCCGTCGACCCCCTCTTCTCAAGCCTCGCAAGCCTCCGAAACGCCCCAGTCCACCCAGCCCACGCAGTCGTCGTCGCCTTCCCAGCCCGCCCAGCCCATCGCCCAGCAGGCGCAAGTGCTGGTGCAGCAGCAACTTGAGGCTTTCGCGACGCAGAACTTTTCCTGGCAGGGACAGGTCTGGCCCGGCCAGGAAATCGAGTGGCAGATCGAGGATCCGGGTCGCCGGCGCGAACGCGCTGGCGACGACGGCGCCGAGCAATGGCAAACCCGCCTGCGTCTGACGCTTCCCAGTCTCGGCGAAGTCGAAGCACGCCTGCACATCCAGGGCAAGCAGATCACGCTGGCGCTGATCGCCAGCAACGCCGACACACGTGGGCTCCTGCGTGGTGCCGCCGTCGATCTGCGTGGTCAGCTCGAACAGGCCGGACTCGACCTTTCCTCCATCGGCATCGCCGCCCCGGCAGCCGCGCCGATGGATGCCGCACAGTCCGACTGACTCACCGCCAGCGCCCGCCAACACGCGCACCAGCGCCGCGCTTCTGACGACGATGGCGAGGCGCACGCCTGCCACCGTGCAACCTCAACCGGAACGCTGACGGTCCGACGCAGCAAAGACGTACGCTCGCCCTCCAACGAACCGCACGCCAGCTCGGATCGGATCGGATCGGATCGCCTCGCCGCGCCGCGCCGCACCCCCGCCGCTCAAACAGAGAGGAACGTGCCGCGCCCTGACAAGGCGCCCTGCCTTGCCCCACAGCACAGCGGCGGCCTGCCTCGGGCGGGGACGCGCAAACCGGGGCTGCACCACGCATCGGATGGCGCGGACGCGGAAGATGTCGGCGCCCATCAGCCGGAACACGCCTTCCATCCCGGTGTGCGAGGCGATCCCCGCGAGCCGTGCCTTCATCGATTCGAAGACCGGCCCCTCGGACTGGGTCGCCTCGAAATCCAGGTCAAGCTGGTAGAAGGCCAGCGTCAGGGGATCGACCACCTCGACCGCGGCAGAGCGGGTGGACAGGATGTTGCGTCGCGTCTTGTTGAAGAACTGGTAGCTCAGCGCCACGCGGTCGGGATCGACATACGTGACCTGGCTGATGAACGACACATTCGGGACGCCGGCCTGGTCGACGGTTGCCAGCGATGCGGGGACGGTCCCTTCGAAACAGTCATGCAAGGCATCCAGCGTCAGCGGACCCGCGTCTGTCGCCGGGCTTGGAACCTGCCCGATCATATCGACCGCCCCGCGCCGGGCCCCGGCGTCTGTTCGAAGGCGGCTTCGACCGACAGGCTCAGGGCACAGAGTTCCGACGTACTGATGGCACAGAACGCGCTGACAAAGGCCGGGGTATAG
>ERZ724516.444-NODE-444-length-25857-cov-7.758778_pt1 | contig 25857 bp, 18 predicted proteins | sample MGYA00376049_ERZ724516 | MGnify/ENA primary metagenome ERZ724516 (study PRJEB28724, sample SAMN07190886) | activated sludge metagenome | isolation source: activated sludge of sewage treatment plant in Hong Hong | place: USA: Christiansburg, Virginia | collected... | reverse complement strand
GCCCATTGCCAGCGGCAGCGCCTGATGCGGCACAATCCGCACACTCCCTGCAACCTCGACAGAGCGACCCCATCACCATGACTGACACCGCGCATATTCCCCCTCGCGAAAAGGCCGAAATCCTGGCCCAGGCCCTGCCCTATATCCGCAAGTACCACGGCAAAACCATGGTCATCAAATACGGCGGTAACGCCATGACCGACCCGGCCTTGCAGGCCGACTTTGCCGAAGATGTGGTGCTGTTGAAGCTGGTGGGCATCAACCCGGTGGTGGTGCACGGCGGCGGCCCGCAGATCGAAAACGCCCTGAAACGCCTGGGCAAGAAGGGTGAATTCATCCAGGGCATGCGCGTAACCGATGCCGAAACCATGGAAGTGGTGGAGTGGGTGCTGGGTGGCGAAGTGCAGCAGGACATCGTGGGCCTGATCAACCAGGCCGGCGGCAAGGCTGTGGGCCTGACAGGACGCGACGGCGGCATGATCCGGGCCCAAAAACTCAAGATGCTGGACAACGCCGATCCCAATGTCGAGCACGACGTGGGCCAGGTCGGTGACATCCTCAGCATAGACCCCAGCGTGGTCAAAGCCCTGCAGGATGACGCTTTCATTCCCGTTATCAGCCCGATTGGATTTGGCGAAAACAACGAGAGTTACAACATCAACGCCGACGTGGTGGCGGCCAAGCTGGCCACCGTGCTCAAGGCCGAAAAGCTGCTGATGTTGACCAATATCAGCGGCGTTCTCAACAAAGATGGCGAACTGCTGACCGATTTGACAGCGCGGCGCATTGACGAATTGTTTGCCGACGGCACCATTTCCGGCGGCATGTTGCCCAAGATTGCCGGCGCGCTGGACGCGGCCAAGAGTGGCGTCAACGCCGTGCACATCATCGATGGGCGGGTGCCCCATGTGCTGCTGCTGGAAATTTTGACGGAACAGGCCTTTGGCACCATGATCCGCTCGCACTGAGCGGCGACGCTGGTCATCCCGGTCGAAGCTTGGTGCGCTATTGTTTTTGTAGCTAGTTACGCCCGTTTCACGGGGGCTGGAGGCCAGTTTTATGCGACTCTTATTGGTAGAAGACGATGTCATGGTGGCCAGCGGCATCAAGTTGGGCCTGACCGGCGCAGGGTATGCGGTGGACTGGGTGGGCAGTGCCGAACGTGCTTTGGAGGTCACCCGCGCCGAGACCTTCGACCTGGCCGTCATCGACATCGGCCTGCCCGTTATGGACGGCCTCATGCTGACCCAAACCCTGCGCAAGGCTGGACATGCGATGCCGGTTCTCATATTGACAGCACGTGATGCGCTGCAAGACCGGGTCCAGGGGCTGGACATGGGTGGTGATGACTACATGGTCAAGCCGTTTGAGCTGCCCGAGCTGCTGGCCCGGCTGCGCGCGCTGCTGCGCCGCTCGCAGGCCGCCACCTCGGCCACGCTGAGTTTTGGTCCGCTGGAACTGGACACCGCGTTGCGCCAGGCCTGCATACGCCCCATCGCAGCGGGTGGTGCGGCCGGACCGTGTGTGCCGATTGAGCTGGGTCCGCGTGAATGGACCGTCATGGAATACCTGATGTTGCAGGCCCCCAAGCCCGCCAACAAAGACAAGCTGTTGCAGGCCCTGACCGGTTGGGACAAGGAAATCACGCCGAATGCGGTGGAGGTCTATATCTCCCGTTTGCGCGGCAAGCTCGAACCCCATGGCCTGGCCTTGCGCTCGATCCGCGGTTTTGGCTACCGGCTGGAATTGCTGACCCCACCGTGAGTGTGGCCGCGCAAGTGGGCATGGCTTCGGGCCTGCAGCGACGTCTGTTGCTGTTGCTGCTGTTGCCGCTGTTTTTGCTGGCCAGCATCAACACCTGGTTTGACTTTCGCTCTGCCGACAACGCCGCGCTGCAACAGGACCGGCAACTGTTGTCCATGGTGCCCTTGATGGCGGGTTCCGTTATTGCCAAGGGCGCAACCGACACGGCACCCCCGGTGCTGCTGATGGCGCCCCAACTGGAAGACTTTCTCAACGAGCGTCCCGGTTTATCCGGTTTTGCCCTGGTCGGGCGCGACGGCAGTGTGCTGCGGGGTAACGACTGGTTGAGCGGTATGCCCCCGGCCACCTTTGATGCGGAGTTTGTCAGCCAGGAGTTTGAAGGGGTGACCTACCGCATCGTCAGCCAACGTATGCAAACGGCGGGCGGTGAACTGGTATTGCGCCTGGCCGATGGTTCCGACCCGCGCCAGCAATGGCTAAGCCGGCTCTGGTTCAAGGTGGCCTTGCCGAATCTGGTGTTGGTGATCGCGGCTTTTTTTGCCGTCAACTGGGCGGTTAGCCGGGCCCTGCGGCCCCTGATCGAGCTGAAGGAGGCGGTTGAACGCCGTTCGCCCCGGGATCTGTCGGCGCTGGATGTCGAGAGCTCCCCGGACGAGGTTCGCCCCCTGGTGTTGTCATTGAACCGGCTGTTCGACCTGGTGAATGCCCAGGCCGATAGCCAACGACACTTTATTGCCGACGCCGCCCACCAGTTGCGCACGCCGCTGGCCGCCCTGCAAGCCCAGGTGGAGGCCTGGGCCATGGCGGTCAGCGCTACGGCCGCACAGGCCGATCCCGGCCATGTTTACAAGGAAAATAGCCCTCTAGCCAACGTAGACATTGAGAAGACAGCTATTACTTTAGGAGCGGATCAGGTTTTTAAATTGCGCCAGGCGGTGCGCCGCACTTCGCAGTTGGCGAACCAGTTGTTGGCCCTTTCCCGCGCCGATGCGCGCAGTGCCCACACCCAACCCATGCAGCGGGTCGACTTGCTGCAACTGTGTGAGGTGATGCTGGAAATCCACCTGGACGCCGCCACCGCAAAAGACATCGACCTCGGCTTGGACACGGCCGACGCCCACGTCACCGGCCACGCCTGGCTGCTGCGCGAGTTGTTGGGCAACCTGGTCGACAACGCCATTCGTTACACCCCGGCGGGTGGCCGGGTCACACTGCGTTGTGGCTGGTACCGGCCCGACGGCGAAACGGCTGACCGACCGTTTCTGGAAGTGGAAGACAACGGCCCCGGCGTGCCCCCCCAGGAGCGGGCTCGTATGCTGGAGCGGTTTTACCGCATTGCCGGAACCCAGGGTGAGGGAACTGGTCTGGGCTTGGCGATTGCCGACGAGATTGCCCGGGTTCACCACAGCCAGCTACAGGTGCTTGATGCCCATGAGGGCACGGGTTTGCGCATGTTTTTGGGCTTGCCGGGGTAGAGGAGCCTGGGCGGCAGAGCGTTCTGCTCCGTGGACGTGCCTCAGCCAGAGGCTACGGCTCTTCAATCCGTCCACGCCTGCGCTGGCAGGCCTGGAGCCGCGGATTTCAGCCCCGCCCGCTGCGCGGGCTCCTCCTTTACCTGCGCAGAACGCTCCGCCGCCCAGGCTCCTCGTTCACCACATCCCGGAGCGCCAGACCCCATCCTGGTAGTAGTGCACCTGGTCGTTCCACAGGATCGATCGGTCGTTGCTGATGTCGCGCTCGGCTGCTATGCCGGACGGCAGGGCCGGGCGGGCGTTCAGGCTTTTCTGCCCCAGGTCGATGTCAAATTTTTGCAGTTCGCTGCGCGTAAAACGGTAGTAGTCGCTGGCCGCGCCGGTTATTGGCTGCGGTGCAGTGTCGTGCAGATTCACCGGCAAACCAACACGCACCTTGCTGCCACTGGTGGCAATCGCTATGCCATGGTGGTTGTGTAACACCGTGGCGTCCGTTCCGCGTTTGCCGATGATGCTGCGCGCTGCCTCAACCGGGCGGCTGGGGTCGGTCAGGTCAATCAAGGACAGCTTGACACCCTGGTACCAGGCAAAGCGGCCGTCTCCGCTACCGGCGTCTGAGGTGGCTTCCTTGCCCACCCCCAGCAGCAGCGTCTCAGAAAGCGGGAACAGGTAGTCCGAGTACCCACTGACCTGCAACTCGCCGCTGATGAAGGGGTCAGTCGGGTTGCTCAGGTCCAGCACGTACAGCGGGTCGGTCAGGCGGTAGGTGACCAGAAAGCCGCGTTTGCCAAGGAAGCGCGATGCATACAGCTGCTCGCCGGGCTTGCCCAGCGGTGCCGGGCGGCGGGCATTGGGCAATTCGCCGCTCAGCACCAGGCTGCCATTGTTTTCCTGCAAGATGCTCAGGTGTCCGGGTGACTCAAGCACTGGTGTGGTGGTACCGGTTACCGGTGCGGCCAACCAGCCGCCCCAGGTGGGGGCCGACTGGGTGATGACGCGCAATGCGCCCTGGTGCTCTCCCATACGAAACGACTTGCGGTTTTGATCGAAGCCCAGGTGGCCCACGACGTTGCCCGAACCTCGGTAGACCATGTCCAGGCCATTGAGCGCGAATTTGTGGAGGTCGGTGCTGGACTGACCGGAGTAGACCGGGAACGTGCCGCTGTAGGTATAGCCGCTACGAGTCGTGGCCAGATACAGGCTTTGGTCGGACATGTAAAACGCCTCGGTGCCACCGGTAAAACAGCGGGCCGCGTGGCGGTGGGTGGCGGCCGCCAGGTCAATCGCCACCAGGGTAATGATGTCGGCGCTCTTGAACGCGTTGTTTGGCTGGGTCAGGCAGGCCGTGGCCTCGACCAGGGGTTGGGCGGCAGCGCCGTTGATCGAGAGGGTGGGCAACACCGCCACCACCGTCATGCGGTCCAGCAGGGTTTGGTTGGCACTGAGCTTTTCGGTGGGCCACCAGGGGTCCAGACCGGGCAGTTGGGCATAACTGCGCAGCACCAGGTACAGCGTGGGCCCCAGACGGCGCGAGCCGATCAGTGCGGCATTGATGCGCAGGGTGCGCCGGGTTTGCATGGCCGTTGGGCTGGAGGTGTCGATCAAGGCCACTTCGGTGGCACCCTGGGTCCAGGCCTGCGGCGCAAACCAGCCGTCATAGATGCCCCAGCGCGAGACCGATTCCCCCAACACGGCGACCTGCTGGCGCGTGTTGTCCCAATAGAGGCCGGTGCCCACCACATCCGGAGAAAAGGCGAGTTTCAGGTTGTCAACCGGTGTGAGCGCCGCGTCTGGCGCATTGGCTGCGAATCGTTGGCGTTGCAAACCACCGGAGCCCGCCTCCTTGGTGCTGTTTTGCACCAGGCTGAAGACCACCTCACCGTCGGTCTTGACCCTGTCGGCCTCGTCCACACCGGCCTCCTGCAAGGTGGTGCCCGACACGGACACCGGAGCGCCAACTGCGGTCACCGCGCCGGTGGTGGGTGTGGCGGTAAAAATACCGTCCGTGGCCCAGGGTGTGGTCAGGTAGCTTTTTCCGGTGGGGCCAAGCGCCTCCAGAAAGTAGGCTTTCAGCCCTTGTTCGGTGGTCGGTTGCAGGCTCCACTCGGACACAGCGGGTCCGCTGGCGAAGGTATAGACCAGGCGGTAACGTCCGTTGCGCAACATGTCGGCCAGCGCAGAATCAATACCGCTGGTGTCAACACCGTACCCCACATACACGGTGGTACCTGCCAGGCCCGTTGCGTCTTCGCCTTGCGCCAGGACCACCGCGTGGCTGCTGTCAGCGATCACCGGGGCCAACAGACTAGGGGCGGTATTGGCAGTCACGGCCTCCCATCCCGCTGCTGACTTTGCGTACAGTTTGCCGCCTTGGTCCGACGGCACCAGGGCCATGGCAAAAATACGAATCGACTTGCCAAGGTCTTCGCTTGCCGGTTGCAGGCGGGTTTGCAGCGTGAGGCTGCGCTCACTGCCTGATGCTTGGGCGTCTGAAATACTGACAGGCGCTGCGATGGCGGCGGCTGTGCAAGCCAGCCATAAGCCGACGGGCAGCGTACAACGGGCGGCAGCAAGCCATGATTTAGGAATGAAGGGGCGCATGGGAAACCTCCGCGGTAGTCAGTACAAGCATAGTCCCGAATCGTGGCGATGTGTAGGTTGGATCAACCTGCGCCTAAGCAAAAACCCTTGCAAGTGCTGTGCGAGAATCTTTTATCACCATCGCTTTGCGCACCATGCCAGACGAATCCAACCTCTCCACCGAGCCTTCTGAACCCGAGTCCCAGGCGCAAGAAACACCTGCCGGCTTGACCGTGGTGCGCAAGCGGCCCAAACCGGGTGAACGCAGGATTCAAATTCTCCAGGCTTTGGCCAGCATGTTGGAGCAACCCGCCGGAGAGCGCATCACCACGGCGGCCCTGGCGGCACGGCTGGATGTCAGCGAAGCGGCCCTGTACCGCCATTTCGCCAGCAAGGCGCAAATGTTTGAGGGGCTGATCGAGTTCATCGAGCAGTCGGTGTTCTCCCTGATCAACCAGATTCTTGCGCGGGAACCGTCGGCGGCGGACCCGGTCGGAGATGTGGGTGCCCGCCAGGCGGCCAGCATCGTTGCAATGCTGGTGCAGTTTGCGGAGAGGAATCCGGGCATGGCCCGTGTCATGGTGGGGGATGCGCTGGTATTCGAGAACGATCGCCTGCAACAACGCATGAACCAGTTTTTTGACAAGATAGAGGCCACGCTTAAGCAATGCCTGCGTGAAGGTGAGCGTGCCAATACATCCGCGACACCTACGGCCGATGCCCACATGCGGGCCTCGGTTCTCAGCGCCTTCGTGGCGGGACGTCTGCAACGTTTTGTGCGCTCGGGCTACAAACGCCTGCCGTCTGAACACCTGGACGCAGGCTTGCGCTTGTTGCTCGGGTAAACCCACCCCCCGGTTAGAAAACACGCTCTAGAAGCTGAAGTTTTTAGGGGTGCAGCGTGGAAATGCTGCAAAATAGCACGATCGTTCTATTTTGTGGTGTCCTCAATCCATGTCCATTGCGTCCCTTTCTGCCAAGTTGATCCGCAAGGCCCGTCCTGCCACGGGGCGTTCCGCTGCCGGCGGCAAAGCGTCTGCGGGTCGCGCCTTGCAAAAAGGCCAACAAACCAAAATGGCGATCGTTGACGCGGCCCTGGGCTTGGCGACCCAGATCGGCCTGGAAGGCCTGAGCATCGGGGCCCTGGCAGAAGCCACCAGCATGAGCAAGTCGGGCGTTTTTGCCCACTTTGGCTCCCGCGAAGAGTTGCAAATCTCGGTGATCCACCAGTACTTTGCCCAGTTTGAGCAAGACGTTTTTTATGCGGCGCTGTCGGAGTCGCGCGGCCTGCCGCGGGTCAAGGCGCTGTTTTCCAACTGGATGAAGCGGGTGGCCATCGAAATCCAGTCCGGTTGCATCTTTATCAGCGGTGCCGTTGAGTTTGATGACCGCCCGGGCCCGGTGCGTGATGCGCTGGCGACCTCGGTGCAAACCTGGCTGGGCGCGATGAACCGCGCCATCGTGCTGGCCAAGGCCTGCGGCGATTTGCGCGCCGATGCCGACGAAGAACAAATGGCATTCGAGATCCATGGCCTGATCCTGGCCCTGCACTACGAAGCCCGTTTCCTTAAAAAGCCCGGTTCGATTGAACGTGCCAACAAGGGCTTTGAAAACATTCTGGCGCGTTACGGCGCGCCGTCCACTTCCTGATTTTTCTGATTCACCGTTCCACAAGGAGTAATCACCATGCCGACCTATAACCCCCCCCTGCGCGACATGCAGTTTGTGATGCACGAAGTGCTCAAGGTGGTTGACGATTTCAAACAGATCCCGAAACATGCCGAAATTGACGCCGACACTATCAATGCGGTGCTGGAGGAAGGCGGCAAGTTCGCGTCTGAAGTGATTTTCCCGTTAAACGTTTCTGGCGACGCTGAGGGCTGCACGCTCGATCCGGTTACGCACGCTGTGACCACGCCCAAGGGATTCAAGGAAGCCTACAAGACCTACGTTGAAGGCGGCTGGGCTGCGTTGGGCTGCGACCCCGAGTTTGGCGGCCAGGGCCTGCCCTTGGTCATCAATACCATGTTCTACGAAATGCTCAACAGCGCCAACCAGTCCTGGGCGATGTATCCGGGCCTCACGCACGGCGCCTATGCGGCCCTGCACATGCATGGTACTGACGAGCAGAAGCAAACCTATCTGCACAAGATGACCAGCGGGGAGTGGACCGGTACCATGTGCCTGACCGAACCGCATTGCGGTACCGACCTGGGCTTGATGCGTACCAAGGCCGAACCCCAGGCTGATGGCACCTACAAGATTACTGGCAACAAGATTTTCATCAGTGCCGGCGAGAACGATATGGCTGACAACATCATCCACCTGGTACTCGCTCGCCTACCCGATGCGCCACCCGGAATCAAGGGTGTGAGCCTGTTCATCGTACCCAAGTTCAATGTCAATAAGGACGGCACATTGGGCTCGCGCAACGGCATCTACTGCGGCGGCCTGGAGCACAAGATGGGCATCAAGGCCAATGCAACGGCTCAGATTGTGATTGAAGATGCCAACGGCACGATGGTTGGTCAGCCCAATAAGGGCATGCAGGGCATGTTCATCATGATGAACGCCGCACGTCTGGGCGTAGGCAACCAATCGCTGGGACAAACAGAAGTGGCTTTCCAGAATGCCCTGGCCTATGCCAAGGACCGCATCCAGATGCGTTCACTGACGGGTATCAAGGCCAAGGACAAAGCCGCTGACCCCATCATTGTCCACCCTGATGTGCGCAAGATGCTGCTCACCGCCAAGGCCTATGCCGAGGGCGGTCGCGCCTTGCAGGCATTTTGTGCCATGCTGCTTGAGAAAGAGCACGGCCACCCGGATGAAAAGGTGCGCAGCGAATCCGCTGAATTGCTGGCCATGTTGACACCGATTGCCAAGGCCTTTCTGACTGACAACGGGCACATTTCCACCAACGCCTGCATGCAGGTTTTTGGCGGCCATGGTTACATCAAAGAGTGGGGTGTTGAGCAGTTTGTGCGCGACAACCGCATCAACATGATTTATGAAGGCACCAACACCATCCAGTCGCTGGACTTGCTGGGCCGCAAGATCCTGGGCAACAACGGCGCCACGCTGAGAAAGTTTGGCAAGTTGGTGGGCAAGCTGGTGGAGGAAGAAGGCGTCAACGAGAAAATGGCGGAGTTCATCACCCCGATTGCGATCCTGGGCGACCAGATGACCAAGTTCACCACCGAAATCGGTTTCAAGGGATTCCGGAATCCCGACGAAGTGGGCGCTGCCGCGGTGGATTACCTGCGTGTAGCAGGCCATCTGGTGTTTGGCTACTTCTGGGCGCGCATGGCACAGGTTGCGTTGCGCGAAATTGCGGCCGGAAATACCGACCCGTTCTACGGTGCCAAACTGCAGACCGCGCGCTTCTATTTCGGCAAACTCTTCCCTGAGACCGCAACTCTGATGCGAACCGCACGGGCTGGCAGCAAGGTATTGATGGACACCGATCTGGCACTTGCCTGATATCGGCTTGTTTTTCCATTTTTTCGATTTGATACAAAGAGGACTCTCCATGTTGCGTTCAGCTATTGCGGTTTTGGTGTGTGGTTTCAGCGTCTCGGCCATGGCGCAAATGTCGCCTGTGGGCCTGTGGCAGACCATCGACGACAAGGACGGCACCCCCAAGTCAGAAATCCGCATCGTGGAGAGCGCGGGAGTGGTCTCCGGCAAGATCGAGAAAATATTGGACACCAAGGCGAAACCGGGTGAGAAGTGTGTTGAATGCACCGACGAGCGCAAGGACCAGGTTATTTTGGGCATGGAAATCATGCGCGGCCTGAAGAAAACCGAAGACAAAGACCTGTGGGAGGGCGGCACCATTCTCGACCCCAAGAACGGCAAGGTCTACCGTGCCACCGTGACCCCGATTGAAGGTGGCAAGAAGCTGCAGATGCGCGGCTACATTGGTTTCTTTTACCGTACCCAAGTCTGGACCCGCGTGAACTAGAACGAATTACCTTGCGGGACAGACCGAAGCGGCTTGGCCACACGTTCTGTCCTCAACAAGCGAATAACCTTGCGGGACAGACCGCAACGGCGGGGCCGCAAGCTCTGTTCTCGACAAACGAATGACCTTGCGGGACAGACCGCAGTGGCACGGCCACAAGCTCTGTCCTCAACTGATTAAATGAGAGGAACTTTTATGTCCCGTTTCCAAGTCAAAAAAGTCGCCGTACTCGGTGCTGGCGTAATGGGCGCACAAATCGCGGCCCATCTGGTCAATGTCAAGGTGCCGGTGGTGCTGTTCGATCTGCCCGCCAAAGAAGGCCCCAAGAACGGAATCGTCACCAAGGCCATCGACAATCTGAAGAAGCTCAAGCCCGCGCCTTTGGGCGTGGCCGATGATGCGGTGCTGATCCAGCAGGCCAACTATGAAGAGCACATGGATGTGCTGGGCGAGTGCGACCTGATCATCGAGGCCATTGCCGAGCGCATGGACTGGAAGCTGGATCTGTACAAGAAGATCGCGCCCTTTGTCGCGCCGCACGCCATCGTCGCATCCAACACCTCCGGCTTGTCGATCACCAAGCTGTCGGAAGCGCTGCCGGAAGAAATCAAGCCGCGCTTCTGCGGCATCCACTTCTTCAACCCGCCCCGCTACATGGCGCTGGTGGAGCTGATCAACACGCCCACCACGCTGCCACAGGTACTGGACGACCTGGAAGCTTTTGTCACCAGCAACCTGGGCAAAGGTGTGGTGCACGCCAAGGATTCCCCCAACTTCATCGCCAACCGCGTCGGTATTGCCGGCATGTTGGCCACGATGAAGGAAGTCGAAAACTTCGGCCTAACCTACGACGTGGTCGATGACCTGACCGGCAAGAAACTGGGCCGCGCATCCAGTGGCACCTTCCGCACCGCCGACGTGGTGGGTCTGGACACCATGGCCCACGTGATCAAGACGCTGCAGGACACGCTGAGCCTGGAGACCGATCCGTTCTACGCGAGTTTCGAGACCCCCGCCGTCCTCAAGACCCTACTGGAGATGGGCAACCTGGGCCAGAAGACCAAGGCTGGCTTTTTCAAGAAGGTCGGCCGCGATGTGCTGCGCTTTGATCTGGGCAGCAAAGAGTACGTGCCCGCCGCTGAAAAAGCCGACGAAGTCTATGCCCGCATGCTGAAGAAGCCCGCCGCAGAACGCCTGAAATTGCTGCGCAATTCCGAGGGCAAGCAGGGCCAATTCCTGTGGGCCATTCTGCGCAATGCCTTCCACTACGCGGCTGTGCATCTGGCCAGTATTGCCGACAACGCCCGCGACGTGGACTTCTGCATGCGCTGGGGCTTTGGCATGCAGCAGGGCCCGTTCGAGCTGTGGCAAGAAGCCGGTTGGCTGGAAGTGGCGAAGATGGTTCAGGAAGACATCGAAGCCGGTAAAGCGCTGTGCAAGGCACCGCTGCCCGAATGGGTGTTCAAGGGCCCGGTGGCCGATGCTGGTGGTGTGCACACACCCGCCGGTTCGTGGAACCCCACCACCGGCAAGTTTGTCGCCCCACGCAGCCTGCCGGTCTATGCCCGTCAGCACTTCCCCGAGAGCGTGTTGGGCGCCAATGCGCCATCCGCAGCGACGGCCGGCAAGACGCTACACGAGGACGAAGCCATCCGCCTGTGGACGTTGGACGACGAAGTCATCATTGCCAGCATCAAGACCAAGATGCACGCCATTGGCGCCGGTGTCATGGAAGGCCTGGACAAGGCCATTGACATGGCCGAGAAGGATTACAAGGGACTGGTCATCTGGTCGCCCGACGAGATGTTCTCCGCCGGTGCCGACCTGCAGTCCATGCTGCCCGCCTTCATGATGGGCGGCGCCAAGGCCATCGACGGCGCGGCGGCGGAACTGCAGCGCGTGATGCTGAAGCTGCGCTACGTCAACGCGCCCACCGTCTCCGCGATCCGCGGTCTGGCCTTGGGCGGCGGTTGCGAAATGACCGTGTACTCCGGCAAACGCGTCGCGGCCATGGAGAGCTACATCGGTTTGGTCGAAGTCGGCGTGGGCCTGGTGCCTGGTGCCGGTGGCCTGACCTACATCGCCCGCCGTGCGGCGGAGAACATGGCGCAGTCCACTTCCAAGGACGTGCTGCCCTTCCTGACCGAAGGTTTCACTGGCGCCGCCATGGCCAAAGTGGGTACCAGCGCGCTGGAAAGCCGCAAGCTGGGCTACCTGCTGGAGAGTGACGTGATCGTGCCGCACAAGGACGAACTGTTGTTTGTCGCCATCAACGAGGCCAAGGCGATGTTTGCCAGCGGCTACCGTGCACCGCACAAGCGCCTGTTCCCCGTGGCCGGCCGCAGTGGCATCGCCACGATCACGGCGCAGCTGGTCAATATGCGGGACGGTGGTTTCATCAGCGCGCACGATTTTCACATTGGCAAGCTGATTGCCGAGGTGGTGTGTGGTGGCCAGTTGGATGCCGGCACCCTGGTCAGCGAAGAATACGTCATGGCCATGGAGCGCAAGGCCTTCTGCAGCCTGCTGGTCCATCCCAAGACGCAGGAGCGGATTATGGGCATGATGTCCACCGGCAAGCCGGTTCGTAACTGATGAAGCTACTGCGCAACCTTCATGCGGCGTTGGGCGGTGCTCGGAATCCTCACGTACAAAAGTACGTTCCGGTTCCTGCGCTCCGTCCGCCTTGCCTGAAGGCCGCTCGCTACGCTTCCTCAATCACGAACCCACTTCTTTAAGCAGGCACTATGACTCAAGTTGCTGTTTCAAAACCCAACCGCCTGGCGCGCACGCTGGCCCGGCTGGACGCCGTGCCCGCACCGCTGCGTCCGCTGGTGCGCAACCTCGTATTGCGACGTGCCGTGCCCTTTACCGGTACGGCGCGTCTGGACTTTGCCGTGATGACACCTGAGAAGGTGGAAATCGCCATTGCCAACCAGCGCCGCGTGCAGAACCACATCCAGGGCGTGCATGCCGCGGCCATGACGCTGCTGGCCGAAACCGCCACCGGCATGGTGGTGGGCATGAATGTGCGCGATGACTGCCTGCCGCTGGCCAAGGAGCTCAAGGTGCAGTTCAAACGCCGCACCCAGGGCGACATGCGGGCCGTGGCGCATTTGAGCGCGCAGCAGCGCAAGCTGATGCAGAGCCAGGACAAGGGCGAGGTGGTGGTCCCCGTGACCGTGACCGATGCCTCGGGCGAACAGCCCATTGTGTGTGAATTCATCTGGGCCTGGGTACCGGCTAAGAAGTCGACGCAACCCACCCCAGCCAGCGCCCCGGCTTGAGCCAGGGCCACTCAAGAATCCCAAAGGAGTTACTCCATGAAACAAGTGCAAGACGCCTACATTGTTGCCGCCACCCGCACGCCCATCGGCCGTTCCGGCCGTGGCTACTTCCGCAACACTCGCCCCGACGAACTGCTGGTGGCCGCCATCCGCAGCGCCATGCTGCAGGTGCCCACGCTGGACCCCAAGGCGATTGAAGACGCCATCATCGGCTGCTCCTTCCCCGAAGGTGAGCAGGGCATGAACATGGCCCGCATCGCCACCGGCCTGGCCTTTGCCCACCCGGTGGGCGGCGTCACCGTCAACCGCTTCTGCGCCTCCGGCGTGACCGCCATCCAGATGGCCGCCGACCGCATCCGCGTGGGCGAGGCCGACGTGATGATTGCAGGTGGTGCTGAGTCCATGAGCATGGTGCCCATGGGGGGCAACAAGGTTTCGTTCAACCCCGCGATCTTTGAGCGTGACGAGAACATTGGCATCGCCTACGGCATGGGCCTAACTGCCGAGAAGGTAGCACAGCAGTGGAAGGTGAGCCGCGAGGCGCAGGATGCCTTTGCGCTCGAGTCCCATCTGCGGGCTGTCCGGGCCCAGCAGGCGGGTGAGTTCACCAACGAGATCACCCCCATCGATGTCATCGAACGTATACCCGACCTGGCTACGGGTGAGGTATCCACCCGCACGCGCACCGTGAGCCTGGACGAAGGCCCCCGACCCGAGACCACGCTGGAAGCCCTGGCCAAACTGCGTCCGGTGTTTGCCGCACGTGGCAGCGTCACCGCCGGCAACAGCTCGCAGACCAGTGACGGTGCTGGCGCATTGATATTGGCCAGCGAAAAGGCGGTCAAGCAGTTCGGTCTGACACCGCTGGCGCGCTTCGTGTCCTACGCCGCGCGTGGTGTGCCGCCCGACATCATGGGTATTGGCCCGATCGAGGCGATTCCCGCCGCCCTGCGCTACGCCGGTTTGCAGCACAGCGACATCGACTGGTTCGAACTGAACGAGGCCTTTGCCGCCCAGTCGCTGGCGGTGGTCAATACGCTGGGACTGGACCCATCCAAGGTCAATCCCATGGGCGGCGCTATCGCCCTGGGTCACCCGCTGGGCGCCACCGGTGCTATCCGGGCCGCGACAGTGATTCACGCATTGCGTCGCCATAATCTGAAGTACGGCATGGTGACCATGTGCGTGGGCACCGGTCAAGGCGCTGCCGGGATTTTTGAGCGCGTCTGATCGCAACGGATCAGGCCTCACCCCCAAGGTCACCTGCCGGTGGCCTTTTTTTATTTTGGAGACCGTTCTTGACCAGCCATGCTTTTGACCAGGCGATTGCCCTGAAACTACAGAGTGACGGCAGCTTTGCCGGCCACACCAGCGCTGCCTATGCCAACATGGTGGGGCCGTTTGGCGGCATCAGTGCCGCGCAGATGATGAACGCCGTGTTGCTGCACCCGGACCGCCTGGGCGAGCCGGTGTCGCTGACCATCAACTTCGCGGCTGCCTTGGCGCATGGGCCATTCACTGTGCAGGCCCGCGCCGCGCGCACCAACCGCTCCACCCAGCACTGGATCATTGAGGTGCTGCAAAGCGGTGAGGCCGTGCTGACCGGCACCGCCTTCACCGCGCTCCGCCGCGAGACCTGGAGCCTGGATGAAGAGGCCATGCCCCAATGCCCGCCGCCGAAGGAGACTCCGCACGGCCAGGGCCCCATGCCCATGGAGTGGGTCAAGCGCTACGACATGCGCCCCATCGCCGGTGCCATGCCTACGGTGTGGGACGGCAGCGGCGACGCCAGTCTGACGCAACTGTGGGTGCGCGATAACCCGCCGCGTCCGCTGGACTTTGCCTCGCTCACCGCGCTGTCGGACGTGTTCTTCCCCCGCGTTTTTGTGCGCCGCGCCACGCTGGTGCCGGTGGGCACGGTGACAATGACCGTGTACTTCCACGCCGACAGCGCCCAACTGCAGGCCAGCGGCAGCAGCTACCTGCTGGCCCAGGCCCGGGCACAGGCCTTTCGCAACGGCTACTTCGACCACACGGCGCAGCTGTGGAACGAGGCTGGCGTGCTGCTGGCCACCACGCAACAACTCGTGTACTACAAGAATTAATATGTTTGCGGGACAGACCGCAGCCGCGCAGCGGCAAGCTCTGTCCTCAGCTGATTAGAAAGACACTCGATGAACGACATCCTGACCCACATCGCCGACGGCGTATTGACCCTCACCATCAACCGGGTGGAGAAAAAGAACTCCTTTACCCCTGCCATGTATGCCGCCATGGCCGATGGGCTGGAGCAAGCGAGGAATGACCCCACCATTTGCGTCACCGTCATCCAGGGCGATATCACGGTGTTCAGCGCGGGCAACGACATTGGCGACTTTCTGCAGCGCAAGCCGTCCACGCAGGAATCGCCGGTGTTCCAGTTCCTGCGCGCCATTGCATCGCACCCCAAACCCGTCATTGCCGCCGTCTGCGGTCCGGCCGTGGGCATTGGCACCACGCTGCTGTTCCACTGCGACCTGGTCTACGCCGGCGACAACGCGGCCTTCTCCATGCCCTTTGTGAACCTGGGCTTGTGCCCTGAGGCCGCGTCCAGCCTGCTGGTGCCCCAAATGATGGGCTACCACCGCGCCGCCGAGGCCCTGCTGCTGGGCGAACCCTTCATGGCCGAAGCCGCGCTCGAAGTGGGGCTGGTCAACCGCATCGTGCCGCCCACCGAAGTGAATGGCATGGCCCAGGCCCAGGCCCGCAAGCTGGCGGCCAAGCCGCTGGGTTCGCTGGTCGAGACCAAGCGCCTGATGAAGAAGGGCCAGATGGCCCAGGTGCTGGCGCAAATGGCCGAGGAGGGCGAGAGCTTTGCCCGCCTGTTGCAGGAGCCCGCAGCCAGGGAGGCGTTTACCGCCTTCCTGGAGAAGCGCAAACCGGACTTTTCTAAAATCTGAGACATGATTCACACCTCTGGAAAGCCTGTTTTGCAAAATTCTCAGAGCGAAATAGGCCTCTAGCCCACGTAAACATTGCGTAAACAGCTATCAAAATAGTAGCATTTTATTTGCGACCCTCCCGGAGACCGCATGAATACCAGCACCGCTTTAGCGTCCACGCCCTCGGCGGGCAACCTCAAAGGCAAGACCCTGTTCATCACCGGTGCCTCGCGCGGCATTGGCCTGGCCATTGCCAAACGCGCGGCGGTGGACGGCGCCAACATCGTGATCCTGGCCAAGACCACCGAAGCAAATCCCAAGCTGCCGGGCACCATCTACAGCGCAGCCAAAGAGATTGAAGCGGCGGGTGGCAAGGCGCTGCCGTTGGCGGTGGACATCCGCGACGATGACGCGGTGTTCGCGGCGGTGGCCCAGGCGGTGCAGACCTTTGGCGGCATCGACATCCTGGTCAACAACGCCAGCGCCATCAGCCTGACCAACACCGACGCCACGCCGATGAAGCGCTTCGATTTGATGAACGGCATCAATGCCCGCGGCACTTACCTGTGCACCGCGGCCTGCCTGCCCGAACTCAAAAAGTCCGCAGCCGCCGGGCGCAAGCCCCAGGTGCTGACCATGTCGCCGCCCCTGTCCATGCAGACCCACTGGTTTGCGCCGCACACCGCCTACAGCATGGCCAAGTACGGCATGAGCATGTGCACGCTCGGCCATGCGGGCGAGTTCAAGAAGCTCGGTATTGCCGTCAACAGCCTGTGGCCGCGCACCGCCATTGCCACCGCCGCCATGCAGATGATTCCTGGCGTGGACATCGCGTTGTGCCGCACGCCGGAGATCATGGCTGATGCGGCCTATTGTGTGTTGACCAATGGCGGGTTTGAGACCGGCAACTTCTACATCGACGACGCGGTACTGGCCGCGCACGGATTCACCGATCTGGACCGTTATGCGGTGACACCGGGCAACAGGAATTTCTTGCCGGACTTCTTTGTGGATTGACCCCGGGCGAGGTTATTGCGGAACCCGCAACTCCTCTCGCCGGTGTAATCAGGCCATGGTAGTACTGGTGGCAGGTACATCAGCGTCGCTACCGGTTTCTTCGGCAGCGTATTCACCGCCCCCAAAGCGCAGGGCGGAGTGCTCGCGCTCCGATTGCAGCAAGGGGAAGAACATTTGGTGGTACCAGCGTTCCTGACCGAACAAGCGGTCACCCTGCAGGCCAACCGCGGCGGGGTACTTTTGCGTGATGTGGGCGGTGCCCAAAAGTACGTCCCAGAGAAAGAGCATGTTGCCGAAGTTGCCTTTGTAGTGACCAATGCCGTCCGTGTTGGTGATGGCGTGATGTGCCCAATGGGTGGCTGGTGTCGAAATGGTGCGTTGCACCACCCACATGAGCGGACGCAGGGCCGGGATACGGTACAGCGACTCGTCCCAACGCCAGGCGCAATGCGCACCGAGAATGATGGTGACCTTCAACACGAAATAATAGGCATAGACCGTACCGAAACCCAGGTACAGTGCCACGCCAGCCAGCCAGAGACCGGGCATCAGCATGTAATACAGAAAGTTGTTGCGGTACGTGACGCGGATGCTCATGTAAGTCGCGCTATGGTGGGCGCGGTGCAGCGGCCACAGCAGCGGACTGTGTGATGCGCGGTGCCACAGGTATTGGGTCAGGTCGTCGCACAGCAGCAGCAGACCGAACATGGCCCACCAGGGCAGGTCGGCCAGCACCCCCATTTGCGCAGGCATCAGCCACCCGCAGAGTGTGTTGGTCACCAGAATGGAGAACGGTTGCGCGATGGCCACCAGGCTTAGGAACATGAACAGTTCAAGCTTGGTGTCGTTGGCGTCCGCATGGACGGTGTCTTGGTAGCGTCGTGACGCCCATTCCATGCCGGCAAAGCCCAGCATGGCGGTGAGGATCAATCCATTCTGGACCATGGGATTCACGGTGTTGTCTCCTTATTTTGTAGGTGGTGTCTCAGCAAAGCGATTGGACTTCGGCCAAGGCGTTGCGTCCAATGCATTTTTGCGTCAATATCAATGCAGTGGCTGCATAATGGAAGCAAAGGTTACGCGATATGGACTTGAAGCGTTACAAACACTTGGTAACCCTCGCGGATACACGCAATTTCGGGCGAGCGGCGGTTCAGTGCCATCTGACCCAATCGGCCTTCAGCCGTAGCATCCATGCCGCAGAAGACGAGTTGGGCTTGCAGCTGTTTGACCGGGGTACGCTGGAAGCAACGTGTACCGATGCAGGCGCCTTTGTGGTCGAACGAGCCCGCAAACTGCTGTTTGAGAGCCGCTGTCTGGAGAGGGATGTCAGGCTGTACCGCGAGCGCTTGATGGGTGACCTGAGCTTTGGTGTCGGTCCCTATCCGGCGGCGATCATGGTGCCGCCGCTGTTGACCGAAATTCGCACGCGTTATCCCGGCGTGTGCGTCCGGGTCGAAGTCAACAATGCAGATTACCTGGCCGCACATTTGCGCGCAGAAGACCTGGATTTCTACATGGCCGATGTGCGCAATGTCATTGCCGCCGCCGATCTGACCATTACCCGTGTTGCCAAGCTGTCGGCCGGCTTTTATGTGCGCGCGGGCCACCCTTTGCTGGCGCAGGCCGCAGTCACTGCCGCGTCGCTACTTCCCTACGGCTTTGCCAGCGTGCGTTTGCCGGAGTCGGTACAAGTCGGGTTGGGCGCCCTGATGGGATTGGGCAACGGCAAGCCTCTGCCATTGGCGGTGGAGTGCGATGATTTAAACCTGCTCAGCATCCTGGCGGAAACGACCGACACGGTGATTGGCTCGACAGACACCGACACGGCGCAAGATGTTGTCAAGAAGCGCCTGGTCCGCCTGGAGGTCACCGACATACCCTCGCAGTTTGCCGATATGGCCATTGTGTCGCTCAAGGGCAGAAGCTATTCCTTGATGGCCCAGTTTGCGGTCGAATTCATTACCCAGCGCTCGCTGGCATTCAAGTGACGGCCGACCCACTGATGCAAGTTGTTGGGGTATGGGTCCAGCTGGACGCCGTTTTTCCCATGTTCACGCATCTCGCTTGATAATGGGGGTTTATTGGCGAACACACAAAGGCCCATCATGTCAACCATCCATACACCAACATCCGCCAACCAAACACCCACAGCCAATAGCACTCCAGAACAACTCGCCGCCGTCAAAGCCCTGATGGAAGAGTTGCACAAGAAGACCACCGAAGCGGCTGAGGCTGCCGCCAAGCTGCCGCAGGGCATGGTCAGCGACACTGTCAAGCTGGGCTAATCGCAACAGGGGTACACCATGCCGCTGGCGCGCCGCACTGTACTGACCCGCCTGCTGGCGGGCTCATCGCTGCTGAGCGCCAGGGGCCACAGCCTCGCCACATCCACGGTCGGCGCGGCTACGTTGGCATCGGCATCGGCGCTGGTGTTGGCGATGCCTGTTGTGCTGCAGGCCAATGCCTTTGCTGATCTGTCGGCCAGCGTGCGCAATGCCGATGGGAGCCTGACCGCGGTAAAGCCGCAGTGGAGCAGTTCAGATCCCAAATTGGCCACGGTATCCCGCTCGGGGGTCATCGCCTCCGGCGTGGTGGCGGTGGATTCTGCCGTCGTGATTACTGCTACGGTGATCTACCAGGGCGCCACATTGAGCGCCAGCCAGACCGTTTTTTTGGCTGTTGCGCCTGCGCGGTTGAGCCGGGTGGAGGTGCTGGGCAGCCGCAGCCTGCAGTCGGGTTCGCAATTGCGGCTGCGGGTGGTCGCCTACTACGATGACCAGTCCTACCGAAGCGTCAGGCCCACCAGCTGGACCCTGCATTCCGACACCTCCGAGGCCATCACCGTCATTCTGGCGGGTGGCATTTCGGTGGACTTTGCGCGCGGCATTCTGAGGCTCAACACCATAGACCGGCAATACGCGCTGGACATTTCGGCCAGCTACACCGAAGGCGGCATTACGGCAGTGGGGCGCCTGGACCTGATCGCCACCACGCAGGCATCTACACTCACCAGTCTCAAAATTGTCAGCAGCTCAGGTGTTTTGGTTGCTGGCGAAACCGTTACGATGCGCGCCCTGGGGGTGTATGCCGACCAGTCGCTCAAGGTGGTAGCGCCCAGCTGGCAGGTTGACCATGGCTCAGCACAGATTGGCGCTGACGGGCTGTTGACGGTGGGTAATTTGACGCAAGACACTTCGATGTTGGTCAGCGCCAGTTTTGCCGAGGCCGGCATCACCACGACGGCCGAGTTTCAGGTTCAATTAAAAAGGGCCGTCAGCTCCACGCCGCTGCAGCTGGAGGTGGAAGCCACCGGCCCGCGCAGCAACTATGGCTTGTCAGCCTGGGTGCGCATTCCGACGGCAACCCCCGCAACGCGGGCTACAGCGACCGCTTACAACCTTTACGTGGTGGCTATCCTGCCGGATGGCTCGGCGCAGTCTGGAATTTATGTGCTCAACCGCAGCAAGGAATGGCAGGGGCTGAGCTTCCCGTTGCCCGAATACCTGACCGGTGTGGTCGACTCGCGGGACTACCTGATCGATATTTTTGAGCAAATCGACAGTCGCCTCATTGAAGGCACGGCCATTTACATTGGCTACGGTACCAGCGACGCAGAAATGCTGGCACAGGGGCGGTTCCGGGTGCTGCAGGTGCTGTGACGCATACCGGTTCTAGAAATAATCCATCCCGTTTTGCGCCAGGCCCACCAGGTTCACATTGAGCTGATTGACCGGTAGCTCGGCAATGGCCGACAGCATGCTGGCCTGGGTGAAAACGCCTTGGTCCAGAAGGCTTTTCAGAGATGCGGCGGTATTGGTGTCAGGGAACACCCCGGCAATATTGTGATAAACCCACTGCACAAAGTGGCTGTTGTCTGCACCACCGGCCAGGCTGGCGGTGATGCCGCTACTGACCATCAGGCTGGCAGCCAGGCTCAGTGAGGTGCCGTCGTCAAAGAAATTCAGCACCTGGCCCACCAGTGTCAGGTCGCTCAGTGCTGCGGGTCCGAGCAGCACGCCGATCAGCAGCGCGGATTTGCCGCCCGCCTCGGTGATGCCCATGTCCAGCGCGATGCCTATATCGCTGAACTCCAACCGCTCGATGCTGGTCAACGCGTCGGTGCCATCAAAGCCCAAGGTGTCGTGAACCAAGAGGCCGCTGCTGGTGCGGGTGATGGAATATTCGCTGCTGCTCCCGGCAAATGCGGCGTGGTCAATGCCGGAGCCACCATCGATGGTGTCGTTGCCGCCATTGCCCATCAGAAAATCGTTGCCACCCCAGCCGGTCATGGTGTCTGCAGTGCTGGTACCCACCAGTCTGTCCGCACCGCTGGTACCCACCGTGGTGGAGGGTGCGGTGCCGGCGCGACCCGACAGCGTGTAGGCCCCGGTGCCGGTGCTGAAATCCATGGCGCCCAAATAGTAGGTACCGCTGGCCGTTGCGGTGAAGCTGATGCGCGCGTCGCCGCTGCCGCCGCTGTCGTCGTCATAACTCAGCTCCGCCAAACTGGGGCTGTAGAGGTACAGGTAGGGGTCGGTCAGGCCTCCGCTGGTGCGTGCCAGCTCAAACACATAACTGGTGCCAGCCGTCAGCGTGACCTTGAACAGGTCGGCGTCGCCAGCCGCGTTGATGGTGCCGCTGGTGGCGGAGCCGCCAACCGTGACGACGCCGCTGGTGTCAGTGTCCCACGCGTAGTCGTCAGTGGCGGCCGTAGCCGTCAGGCTGTAACGCCCCAGGCCGGATGCCGAATCGTAGGCGGCCAGAAAATAGGTCGCAGTTTCCAGCGCGGTGTAGACGATTTGGGCATTCAGGTTGCCGCCACTGTCGTCGTCAAAGGTCAATGGTGATCCGGTTTTGTCGTACAACTGCAAATAGGGGTCAGGCAGGCCACCAGTGACGCTGGTGGCTGAGAACACGTAGCTTTGGCCCTTGACAAGACTGACCTGGAACAGGTCGCCATCGTCCACAAAGTCAATCACACCGGTGGTTGCCGCCCCGTTCACCACCACCACACCGGTGGTGCTGGTGGAAAGGGGGTAGTCGTCAGTGGCCGTGGTGCTGACGGTGGTGAAGTTCAGAGCGGTGGTGCTGCTGATGCCGGCATAGGCGTTGCCTGCCGCGTCTTTGACCACACCGCTGGCAAGGTTCACGTAATAGCTGGTGCCGCTGGCAAGGTCACTGCTGGGGTTGATGGTGATCGTGGAGCCGGACACGCTGACCTGGCTGCTGTCGGTTACGGCAATGCTGCGCGCCACCGTGCCGTTGCTGTTGTAAATGACGATGTTGCCGCTGCCGGCCTGCACGGCCTCGTTGAATGTCAGAACGATGTTGGCACCCACCGCCACGGCGGTCGCGTTGTCGGCGGGGCTGCTGCTCGCCAAGGTGGGCGCGGTGCTGTCGCCGCTGCGGGCCGACAGGGTGTAGCCGCCCGTGCCGGAGCTGAAATCAGCCGCTCCCAGGTAGTAGGTGCCGCTGGCGGTAGCGGTGTAGGTGATGCTTGCGTTGGTGCTGCCGCCGCTGTCATTGTCTTCTGCCAGCAGCGTCACACTCGGGCTGTACAAATACAAATAGGGGTTCGTCAGGCCGCCCGTGGTGCGGGTCAGGTTGAACACATAGCTGGTACCGGCCGTCAGCGTCACCTTGAGCAAGTCGCCATCGCTGGCAACTTCAATGCTGCCGCTGCTGGCCGAGCCATTGACAGCGACGCTGCCGGTGGTGCTGGTGTTCCACGGAAAGTCGTCCGCCACGGTGGCGCTGGCAGTGTTGAAGTTCAGTGCGGTGGTGCTGCTGATGCCGGCAAAGGCATTGCCGGCCAGGTCTTTGATGACGCCGCTGCCCAAGTTGACGTAGTAGGCGCTGCCGCTGGTCAGGTCGGTGGCCGGGTTGACGGTAACGGAAGTTCCTGAAATGCTGACCTGGGTGGTGTCGGTGATGGCAATGGTGCGTGCCACGCTGCCATCGCTGTTGAAGATGACAACATTGCCGGTACCGGCCTGCACCGCTTCGCTGAACGTCAAGACCAGGTTGGCGCTGGCGGCGATGCCGGTAGCGTTGTCCGCCGGGGTACTCCCCGACAGCAAGGGCGCCGACGTGTCGCCTGTGATGGCGGCAGCCGTGCTGAAGTTGTAGGTGGTGGTGCTGCTGATGCCGGCATAGGCATTGCCCGCCAGGTCTTTCACCACGCCACTGGCCATGGTGATGTAGTAGCTGCTGCCTGTGGCCAGATTGGCGCTGGGGTTGACGGTGACCGTGGCGCCCGACACGCTGACCTGGGTGCTGTCGCTCACGTCTATGCGGGTGAGCACGCTGCCATCGCTGTTGTGGATTTCGATGTTGCCCGTACCTGCCGCCACGGCTTCGCTGAAGGTCAACACCAGATTGGCGCCCACGGCCACGGCGGTGGCGTTGTCCGCCGGGTTGCTGCTGGTCAGGCTAGGGGCGGTGAGGTCACCTGAAATCAGTTGGCTGGCCGCCCGCAACACATCGCTGAACTGGAAAAACTCGATCTTGGTGAAAGTGTCGGTGCCCGAAGAGGCACCACTTACGGTGTACAGGTCGGCCAAGGAGTCGTAGGTGAAGGTGTAGCTCGACAGTGCACCGGCGAACATGGCCGTGTCGTTGCCGGCGCCGCCATCGACCTGGTCATTGCCCAGCCCGCCGGTCAATGTGTCGTCACCGTCCAAGCCCGACAATACATCGTTGCCGGAGCCGCCGTCCAACCGGTTGCCCACGGCGTTGCCGGTCAGCGTGTCATTGCCGGAGCCCGCCACCGCGTTCTCAATGATGGCGCTGTAGGCAATGACAATATTGTTGGTCATGTCGTTGGCTGACGAAAACACGCCCGATTCGAGGTGAATCTCCGAGCGCGAGGACCAGCCGCTGAGATTCAGTGTGTCGCTGCCACCCGAGTCAAAAATCGTCAGGATGGGATTTTTGTTGACTGAAAAGTCGTAAATGCTGGCCGCTGTGCCGGTGATATTGCTGCTAAAACCATATATGGTGTCGCCCAGGCGGGTGGTGGTGCTGGTGCCGTAGATCTGCTGGATCACCATCACATCGTTGAGCATCGGCGTTTGCGGGCCATAGTCCTTGTTGTCGCTGCCGCGCCAGTCGGCGCTGGCCACGTCGCTGGAGCGCAGCGGAGCACTGGGCCCGAAGTAGGACATGATGGACAGCACCACCGAGTCCTGGTACGACGAGGGCGTAAACGCCCCGGCCCCGTTGTAGTCGCCCATGTGGTTGAGCCCCAGGGCGTGGCCGATCTCATGGATGGTGGTCTGGAAGCCATAACTGCCCACGGCGGCGGTGACCAGTGTGGACTCCGCTGCGTTGAACCAGACCGTGCCCCCAGTCGGAAAGTAGGCGTGCGCGTAGTCAATGCCGGTGGTGGTGTAGGCGAATTCAATGTTGGACGAGGTCGATGTCGTCAACGACATGGTTCGCTCGATCAGGTCGTCCCAGGTCATGATGGCCAGCGAGAAAAACGCCTGCTGCGCCGCACTGGCCGCCCGGAAGGAGTTGCCCTCGCCATCGGTGATGGTCAGACCGGTGGTGCCGCTAGGGAAGGAATAAGTGATGGTGGCGCCACTCCACGCCTGGCCTGAACTGAGTTGGTTGAAAACCTGGGCATTGGTGAAGTTGGCTGCGGCCATGGCGCGGACTCCTTGCTACTGAAGCACAAGAGTCCATTATGGCGCCGCTGCGCTGGCGTGCCTACCAGTGGGCTTCGAGTCGCACCAAATCCCGCAACATGTCTGCCAGTTCGCTCAGCGCGCGGCGCAACGCCGGCAGCTCGGCGCGCGCTTGGTTCCCCTGACCACTGTGTGTGAGGTGCACCACATGTTGCGCATGCCGGTGAATCTCCTCGTGCAAGTCGATCAGACGTTGAAATGCGGGGTTTTTGCCATACACGGCCAGGCCCTCAGCAACCTGCCAGCGGCCGAAGTGGCAATCGCTGGCATCAAGGGCCGGTGGAGCCGGGCGTTCACCCTGCACAAAGGCTTCCAGGCAGCGCAACCAGTGGCGGTGGCCGACTTCGACAAACACCACGGCTTTGTCGCCCCGGCTCAGTGAGCGTTCGCGCCAGGCTGTCCAACTGGCATCGGGTCGCCAAGCTTGCACCCACAACGGCAATGCGTGGGCCGGCATGGGCCGTGCAATGCCATAACCCTGCGCCAATTCGCAACCCAAAGTCAGGAGCAGTTCGCCATGTGCGGCGGTCTCCACGCCCTCGGCGATGACACTGCGCCGAAACGCGGTGGCCAGGCCGATCACGCTCTCCACAATCGCCAGGTCATCCGGATCGTCCAGCATGTCGCGTACAAAGCTCTGGTCGATTTTGAGCCGTTCGGCTGGCAGGTGTTTGAGGTAGGACAGGGACGAATATCCAGTGCCAAAGTCGTCCAGCGCAAAACCCACACCCAAGGCGCGACAAGCATGCATGACGCCCGACACATGGCCAATGTCTTCCATGGCGCTGGTCTCCAGCACTTCCAGTTCCAGTCTCAATGGTGGCACATCGGGGTGGGCCTGCAGCAAAGTCGTCAGGCGGCTGACAAAGTTTTCTTGCTGCAGCTGGCGAACCCCAATATTGACACTGACCGGAAAGTCCAGGCCGGCTGAGATCCAGGCCCCCATCTGGGTCAGCGCGGTGCGGATGACCCATTCGCCCAGTTCTACACTGATGGGGTGGTTCTCTATGACCGGAAGAAAGGCCGCCGGTGACAGCAAGCCGCGCTCGGGGTGTTGCCAGCGGATGAGCGCTTCAGCACCCACAACCTCACCGGTCTTCATATTGTGCGCCCAGCATGGGCGCATTCCTGCGGGTGAAAGTCCCGCCGTGAGTT
>ERZ724516.441-NODE-441-length-25966-cov-5.479758_pt1 | contig 25966 bp, 28 predicted proteins | sample MGYA00376049_ERZ724516 | MGnify/ENA primary metagenome ERZ724516 (study PRJEB28724, sample SAMN07190886) | activated sludge metagenome | isolation source: activated sludge of sewage treatment plant in Hong Hong | place: USA: Christiansburg, Virginia | collected... | reverse complement strand
CTATCACAAAGAAATTCTTTATATTACCAATAGTCTTTGTGTCATCTTACGTTTATCTAGCACAACAGTCTTTTGGAACTCAGCGAGGTATAGCTTATAATTTGTATATATGGGCAGTTATAATAACTTTAGCGCTATGGGGTGCTGGAAGTTATAGAAAGAAAAAAGAGCATCACGTTAATTTAGAGATTGCTCAGGTATAATAAATTTATGATTAAGCAAATAAGAAAGTTAAATTTTTCTTCAATTATTATCTGCGTTTCAAGAATCTCATTAGGTTTACTCTGGATTGAAAATTCTGGTTGGAAATCAATTTCAGATAATTTTGGAAAGAAAAATAATAGTGGTCTATATTATTACACTAAGTTTGGTTCAACAAAACCTGTATTAGGATTTATGAAACCATTAGTCGATAATATAATTTTACCTAATTTTACTTTTTTTGGTTGGATGTCTTTAATAACAGAAGCAACGCTTGGCGCTTTTATTTTATTTGGTTTATACACTAGATTTTTCTCTTTGTTAGGTGCTTTTATGTCGATAACTATTGCGCTAACGGTTTTAAATGCTCCCAATGAATGGCCGTGGAGTTATTATTTACTACTAATGGCAAACCTATTAATGTTTGCTAGTTGCGCTGGTAGACACGGTGGCCTAGATGGGGTACTACGTAAATTCTGGATTAATGGTAAAGGCAGAATTACAAAACTATTCTTGGCGGTATCATAATGATGAAACTAAATAAAGAATTCTCAACTAGTATTACTGTCATTGGTGCTAGCTCCATTGCTTTTAGTTTGTTCTCACAAATTGACTCAGATTTAATAAATTTTATAAAAATGGGTAATAGTGCTGCTATTGCACTTATAGTCTTGGGTATTGCAACTATCCTAGTTGGTCTATCAAAAAGCATATTACTATTACTAGGAATCGGATTGGCATACTTAGCGATGTGTATTACTGCTTTGTATCAATTTCGTTTGCCGGGCAAAGAGCGAATATTTGATAGTGGAGGATCTTTATTCTCATTAACTTTAGGTTTTTGTGTTGCATTGTTAGCTATAGCGTTAACAAATATTTTTTATACAAAACAGGAATAAGTATATTGCGTTATGAAAATTATTAATATTATTGTAAGAATATTAATTGGCGCAGAGATGCTATTTCTTTTTTCACTAGCAACTATTTGGATCTGCAATATTGAGAAAGCTAAAAATTTATATAAAATAAATAGTAATTCTGCTTCAGGAAATAATGCACTTGCGAGTCATATTGGTGGATCGTTTCTTATATTTATAGCGTTAGTTGGTATCTATTTTATTACAAAAGACGACGTATGGCTTTTATCGGCAATGCTAGCTGTTGGTGTAATATTCATGACTCGAATATTTTCTATTGCCTTTAGTGGTATATCTTCATATGCTTGGATAGCGATAATAAATGAAATTTTAATAATGGCATTGCTTTGGCTAGAACGCGTGAGATCGATTTCAAATAAACACTAGATGATAAAACTTGTTGTATTAATGCCTATTCAGAAAATTATAGATATTCTTTATATCAATATAGCAAAAATCGAAGAAATACATAATATGTGAGATATTTTACAGATTTATTGCTTTAATTAATGTTATTATATAAATTAAATATTAGTGGAAAGTTGGAGTTTATGTCTGAAAACGAAGAAGTAAGAGTAGTTCATGAAAATACTGCTGTTTCAAATGGTACTAGACCTAAAGAGGTCGATCGCACAGTATCTGGTCGTTCATTTGTTTCCCAAATAATATATTTAATAACTTCAGTATTATTATCATTACTAGCAATTAGATTCATATTATTGTTGCTCGGTGCTAGAACAGCTAATGGCTTTGTTTCATTCATTTATAATATAACAAATCCTTTTGTACGTCCGTTTTATGGAATTTTTGGTAAAAGTTTTGTTTATGGGAACGGTCAAGGAAAGATCGAATATGAGACTATAATCGCAGCTATTATTTATCTAATTATTTCTGCTCTTATATTAAAAGTAGTTTCTCTTGGAAAAAGAAATGTTCAACCATAAATGATTAACATCAGTTATGAATTATAACTAAAGTTCTTCTTGAATAATTCTCTCAATATGTTCTCCTGGATATAGTATTTCAATAAATGCTTTATCGAGATAATTATCATATGTAGATTGAACTACTTTCAAAATAATATTTTTATTAATCAGTACATAGAATTTTATAATGTATACTTTAAAAATGAATTTAACAAAACCGACAGTACTAGTTGTTGAAGATGAGATACCATTACAGAAAGTTGTTGGATTTAAGTTAGAACTTGCAGGTTTCAATACCATATCTGCACGAACTACAAAACAAGCGCTTGAGTATTTAGATGAAATTGAGAATATAGACCTAATTTGGCTAGACCACTATCTATTAGGTAAAGAAACAGGAATGGACCTGGTAGTTGAAATTAAAAAAAATGATAAATATAAACATTTGCCAATTTTTTTAATTTCAAATTCAAGCGATGATGAAAAGAAGCATATCTACATTGGCTTAGGTATTGATAAATATTTCATTAAAGCAGAAATGCGACTCGATGCTATTATTCAAGATATTAAAGAAAATTTACAAAATAAATAATTAGATAATATCTGAGATATTATCTGTGTCAATTGACATATCTCTATCTAGTAATAAAATAATTTTACTTTTGATTACAGACAGCGGTGAATCTGATTTAATAAGAAAACCAGCAGTCCCCAAAGCCATTGCCTTTTGGCGATCATTTAAATTATCTAGATTTGAGAGAACAAGTATTTGAATTTTGGGACCATATTTTTCTCGTATTTTTTCGATAAGTTCGAATCCATTTAGTCTGGGCATCAATAAATCCGTTACAACAAGATCAGGTTTAAATTCATCATATTTTTCAAGTGCATCTAAACCATCTTCACACAAACATACCTCATAGCCCGCCTTTTCGATGGCTAAACCCAAAAGTGTACGCAGAGATGGCTCATCTTCTACTAACAGTACTTTTTTTACTTCAATATTTCCTATGATTCACCTACTTTTTAATCTTTCGTTTTAAAACTTATGGGCTAAAGGTTAATTGTATATTTATGCATCAAGAAGAGTGGACCCTTCTAAGTTTTGGCCCAGACCCTTGAGAGGTAGTAATACGTAAAAGTTAGTTCCTTTACCTTCGTCTGAAATAAACCAAATTTTTCCGCCAATGCTTTCAACAATACCTTTTGCTATATAAAGACCTAAACCATTACCATTGCTTGACATGATCTGTGCATTACTTGCTCTGAACATTTTTGTATACATTTTGTCTTGTTGCTCTATTGGTATTCCAATTCCCGAATCAGATACTGCAAATAATAATGTAGGTTCATTTATATCAAGGTTGTTTATTGATTTATTTTTACTTTCTTTATCTAATAATGAAGTTTCGATTGTAATAGTTCCATCGGGCGGCGTGTATTTAATTGCATTGCTTATCAAATTCTGTGCGAGGATAGATATAAAACCATCGTCAAATAGGATCTCAGGTATATCTGCATAGTTTCTAATTATTGTATTTTTATGTACTTTGGATAATGGAATTAGTTCTTTAATATTTTTATCAATTGAATTGTTAAAATCATTCATAGATGGTTCGAAATGAAGAGAACCAAGTTCAATACGAGATACATTTAGAAGCGATCGAACTAAATCGACCATTCTGCGACTTGCATCATAAATCTCATTCGTCATCATCTGCTGAGTTTCATTCATCTCTCCAGCGTCACCGCTAATAAGTAATTCTGCATTCCAGTTTATTGAAGATAAGGGTGTTCGTAACTGGTGCGATGCAATTGAAACGAATTCGGATTTTGCTCTATCGATTTCATTTTCTCGAGTGATGTCTCGAAAAATATTTATGGCACCAAGGATTCTACCTTCGAGAATTATTGGTGTCATGGTTGATGATACTGCAACTTTTTCTGTATCAGAAAAAACATAATAAAAATTGCCAGATTCTTTTATACCTTGGTTTAAAACTCTATTTAAAGGTAGTTCATTATCATTAAGAACAGATCCTGATAAGGTATGTACTTTCCAAAGCCCTTCATAGGCTTTACCTAATATTTCACTTTCCTCATAATTCAACATTGAAAGGGCAGTAGCATTGATTGATTTAATCGTTCCGTCATAGTTAATAATTACCATAGCGTCACCAATACTAGAAAGAACAACGTCATCCCATGCTTTACTCTCTTGTAAAAGTTCGGTAAGGTTCTCGGTTTTTACTGAAGTTATTAGTGTCACAATAATAAAGAATGCAGCAAATGTGACCGAAAATAAAGCAGAACCTACAGAGGGTTCGTACAGATTGTTTTTGATTCCTTTATCTATTATTAAAACCATACACAAAGTTCCAATAATAATATAATTAATTAGACGTCTTGACGTATTACCGCCAACACCGGCACTAACAATAATCTTTGTTGTACCCTTATCTGGATCTATTAGAATTATCGAAATACTTAAGAGGATGATCGTTATCGATGTGTGTAAAGCCATTGCAGCAAAAAATAAAAATGTTCCTGCGATTCTTGCGCCAAGGGTATAACCTATGATGGCAAATGAGCCTATAAAAAGCGAGATGCTAACAAGTATTTGTGAAATTATTACCTTGCTAATTTTATAATCATCTATCAACATTGAAATGGCTAGTAGTGCAAAGCTAAATGCAGTTAAATACGCAACTGGACTTGTGATTAGGTCAGATCTAAATATTAATTTAATAATACGACTGTTTATATCTATATTATTATTAATTAAGTCAAGGAATCTAGTAAAAGTAATTAATAATACTAGCCAGCTCAAAATAGGTGATAATTTACGCTTGTTCGATTCTTTAAATAAAATCGATGAGCTTATAAGCATAATCATTGTTGCTGTCATCGGATTCATCGATGGAAGAGTCGGTATGATTGACTGTAAAGTTTTGATGTTTAAAAAATAGCCGATTACAACCAAGACAGCAATTAGCAAAGAAGCGTATGCCAGTAACTTAGAGACAATCTTGCAATTACTTAATATTCGTTGATTTGCAGTCATATAGTTAATTAAAAGTATAACGCACAAATATAGTTATATCATCGATGTGTACTTTGAGAATTAAATCATATTACCAATAAAATCATTAACAAATAAACATATTCTTTTCTGCAATTAGTGCGCTAGAAATACAATAAGAAATTCCGGCGAATATATTATCCACCGGAATTGATTTTGTTAGCTAAGCGGTGTGTATCTTACGTAGTCAACTTCGTATTGTACTGGGAACACAGTTTGCATGATTCCTGTTGTCGCACAGTTCGCTTGGGCACATTGACCGTTTCCTAGTTTTGATATATCGCCGTCTGGGTTTCCTACCCAGTCGCCCCCAATTGACATGTTCACTGCCATGTCCCATGTACCATCTGCTGGAGCAGATGTGTTCCATGCTGATGCATTCTGATCCATATAAGATCCAGCATCGTTGCCGTCAATTAAGAATTGGAATTTAACTGCATTTCCAACAGGTGAGATTGTCACCGCCCATGTGTGCCATCCCGGTTGCGTTGTTGGAGTCTCAAAGAAAGTTGATTTCTTGTAAGTATTTTTTTTGCCTGCTAGGTGTAGTGTGGAAGTAGTTTTTCCTGGGAGTTGAGGATGGAAGTATTCCATAATATCTACTTCAGCACCGTTAGTTGCAGTTGCTCCGTTACGGTGTCGTAACCAGAATCCAGGCCAGTTAGCATTACCGTGAGGAAGTTTTGCTCTCATTTGAAAAGTACCGTATCTTGGATAGTATTTTCCTACTTCACGTGAACCTAAAAATCCGGATGTGAAATTATAAGTACCCCATTTTGAGCAAGTAACGGTTTCTCGTTTACCAAAGATTTTAAGTGTGCCATTAGATACAGTTAAGTTATTTGGTGTTAAACATTGAAGTTCATGATTAGCTGATCCATAGTTATTATAATATGCTTTCCAATTTGCAGTGTTTACCGCGCTACCATCAAAGTTATCTATAAAACTATTTACAAGAGGTAAAGTGGTAGTTGTAGTAGGTGCAATAGTAGTTGTAGTTGTAGTAGGTGCAAGAGTAGTAGTAGTAACAGGAGCAACTGGTGTTGCTAGTGTTGGGTTAGTGTAGTTTCCTTTTATGCTTTTGTTTGTGGTGTCTCTTGCTGCGATCGATATGTTGTATTGTTTACCGTTTTTTAGACCTGTGATTGTGTATTTGTTGGTACGTGGATTATCTGCTGCTGATCGATTGTTTGAGTAGTTGCTGTATTGGCCGTTTGTTCCCCAGCGTACTGTGTAATTATCAGCACCTGTAACTAGGTTCCAAGTAAGTTTCAATGAACCATTGCTAGGAGTGACTGTTAGATTCTGCACATCCGACAACTTCTTTTTAGACGTATCCGCCGTTGCGACTGACATAGTTAGTATTAAAGAAAGTGCTACTAATACTATGAGCCAACGAGTTTTGGATGATGAGATCAGCTGTTTGTTGAAATTGGGGGCAGTTGTTTTCATGAATCTTCCTTTATTGGGGTGCAGTTTATTTATTAGAAAAACTGTTTTATGAAAGAGAGTTATTCCTATCTTTTCGTTTCATACTTACAGGGGGGACTGTTTAATAAGTATTTAGTAGCTACGTCCATAGCGCATCTTAATGATAGATATACTCATTTACTAATATGAATATTTCAAACACTCTTTTAAGAAAAATGAGTAGCCGTAATGAGCATAACATGAAGTGTCAATTAATTGTTATAATATTTTTTGTGATTAGTGAGATATATCATGTTTTATAGCTTAGAAATCAAAACGAGCTAAAAAGACGAACATTAGATTAAGGCTCTTGTAAACAGATATGAATTGTCCTATAATGTCTATATGTCCAATTTTGAACTACATCCAGATCCGTGTGAGGTTTTGGGCTTAAACTGGGAAGACTTAGTAGGAAAATCTCAAATTGAGGCTAGACGAATTATTAACGAAGCCGCTCGTCCCAAATTGCGAGATTTACATCCCGATATAAACTCTGGATTACAAGGAAATATAAAAGCAATACGTGAACTTGAGGCAGTCATTGGAGCTAAAACACTATTAGGCAATGTTAGTACACGAAGCGCTTATCTCCATAGGATGAGATTACTTAATCCACAAACATCTACAGGTCAAATGCCAGGCAGTTCTAGGCAAAGCAATGATGGGGCTTCAGGTCCAATCGGTGATCCTCTAGGTGGCTCTAGAATACCTAGAACTCCTAGAATGCCTGATTTTACTGCAGTTTTTGAAAGAGATATGAAAGATTTGCAAACTCAAACAGGTGTTTTCATAACAAACCTTCCATTTCAAGAAGTAGAACAACGAGAAAGACTGTTTGAATACTTACAAAGGCTTCTTCGTGAAAGAAGAGCAAAACGTGATGATCGAGAACCAAGAAATGGAATTAAAAGTGCTGAAACAAATTTACTACTATCTCGTTCGTCTAGAGGTGACAATGAGGCGCTTAGAACTTTAGTTAATACCACCGATTTTAACTCTAAGCTCGGTATAAGAGTTATCCAATCTTTATTTGATGCCAAGTTGCTGCCACCAGCATCTCTAGCAGGCGATAATTTTGGTACAACTGAAACTAGAAATATTGGTGGGCCAAAACTTGCTCTTGAAATAATGCAGAAACTCGACTTATCAAGTAAATATGGACAAAAAACTGCTTTAATGATGGTCGATCTTGGGTTAGTTAAGTCAGGTGAGAACGTAACGAAGACCGTGCTGGAGTCTGGTAGCGTTTTGCCGGATCATTTGCTAGCAGATTTAATACATAGGACAGATTTTAATTCTCAATTTGGTGTACTTTTGACGGAAAAGCTTATTTCGACAAGAACTATTGGAGATAGTTACCCAACTACTGAAGCAGTAGAAGAAATATTGCGCAAAGTTGATATAGATAATTGTTATGGTGAAAAAGTGAAAGCAGATTTGAGAGTTGCAAAATTTATAGGTATGGATGACAAACCTGTTGAATTCGATGCGACAATGCAACATTTAACTAACACTTTTAATTCGACACCTTCTGCGCAGAACTTTGTGCAATACTAATAAGCGTATAATTTAACTGTTTAATAATCGAGCAATTAGTAAACATCTTTTTCATCACACACACATAGATGCTAATATACTATGTTATTATTTACACTTAGTTAATTAGTAAGGAATTAAATGTATCTTTCATTACGAGATTTAAAGTACACCAAAGCTCGCTATTCTTTAGTCTGTACTGTGATTGCATTAATAGCGTTAATGACGACTGTACTCGCTGGCCTAGCTACCGGTTTAGTCAATGACGGTATTTCTGGTCTCAGAAATTTGCCAATGACGCACCTTGCTCTCCAGGAAGGCTCTGAAAATAGTTTTAGTCGTTCAACACTTACTGATAAAAATCTTAAACCATGGAAAGGCGTTAAATCAATAGAAACCTCGAAATTGGGTGTTTCGTTTTTTAACGCTAAAACTAAAGATGGCCAAACTATTGATGTCGCACTCTTTGGAGTTCCTCAAGATAGTTTTCTTGCTCCAGATAAGCGTGCAAAAGAATCACTTAGCGGTAAGCCCGGTATTGTATTGAGCGAAAAATCAAGAATTGATGGATTAAAGGTTGGTGATTATTTAACAATTGATGGACCAGACATTAAATTACCAATACTTGGATTTACTTATACAGGATCTTATGGACATGTACCAATAGCTTTTACTTCATTAAAAACATGGCAATCTTTATTTTATGGCGAAAATTCTAAAGGTAGATTTTCGGCAATCGCAATTAAAGCAGAAGATACCAGTGAATTTAATTCTCTTGATAGCGAAGCTCGAACGCAAGTAAGGACAAAAGAAGCTTCATATGCAGGTTCACCTGGTTATTCTGCAGAGACTGCAACCATGACATTGATTAGAAGTTTTCTTCTAATCATTTCTGCTCTAATTGTTGGAGCTTTCTTCACTGTTTGGACAATACAACGTACACGCCAGATTGGATTGCTAAAAGCTTTAGGGGCATCAAATTCATATGTTTTAAAAGATGCGCTTGGTCAACTTATTTTGATTGTTTTTCTATCAACAACAATTGGCGTTGGTATTGGCGTAGGTTTAGGTAGTCTTGTGGGGGATGGGGCGCCATTTAGCTTAGAACCTGGGTCAGTAATCTTATCTAATTTGCTGTTAGCAGTTTTGGGAATTGCAGGAAGTCTTGTCGCTGTAAGACGCATCATGAAGGTAGATCCAATTATTGCACTTGGTTCAGAAAATTAGTAAGGATTTAAATTGTCGCTAAAACTAGAGAATATCACTGTTAAAGTTCCAGATGGGTCAGAAACACACACACTTTTAGAGGATGTTTCATTAGAAGTTAAAAGTGGCACAATCCTTTGTCTAACTGGCCCTTCAGGTTCTGGAAAATCCACATTACTTGCAGTTGCAGGACTGCTTCGTACACCAGACAGAGGAATAGTTAGCATTGACGGTGAACAGAATATTTCACAGCAAAAACAAAATATTAGAGCACGTATTCGTAAAGAAAAAATCGGATTCATATTTCAATCATCAAATCTTTTCCCGGCGCTTAGAGCAATTGAACAACTTGAACTTATTGCGCATATTAATAAAAAGCTAGACAAGAAAACTAAAGCAAAAGCAAAAGAATTGTTAGACGCTGTTGGGTTAAGTAGCAAATTTGATTCTCGACCTGCCGAGCTTTCAGGAGGAGAACGTCAACGAGTAGCGATCGCAAGGGCGCTAATGAACGATCCTAAAGTTTTGTTATGCGATGAACCAACTGCCTCATTAGATGAAGCACGAGGTATTGAGATCATGAGTATTCTTCATAACCAGGCAATTGAGCATAAGGTCGCAACTCTTGTAGTAACTCATGCTCCGAGTCAATTTAAATTAGAAGTAAAAAAGATTTCTTTGATAGAAGGCGCACTTACTGCTAGCTAATTAGATGTGAAATCAGCCGATAAAGACAACGAATTTCACACAATATATCAATTATTGTCTAAAAACTAAATAATTTAAGTGCAATTGCATTAATTAAACTCTATGAAATACTAGAATGGTAAAATGCTAGATAAGGTAAATATTTTTATAACTAAATTTGATCTTGAGAGACTTAAAAATCTTTTAGATAAGAAATTACGACTCGATGATTATGATCATGCTCTTTTGACTGAATTAAAGAAAGCGCAGGTTGTAGAGCCAGAATTAATTCCTGGTGATGTAATTACTATGAACTCCAAGATTCGTCTAAAGGAAGAAAATGGTGATAGTTGGGACTGTACACTAGTTTTTCCAGAGGATGCTGATATTGAAGAAGACAAAATTTCGATTCTCTCACCAATTGGCTGCTCAATTATTGGGTATAAAGTTGGCAGTACCATTTCGTTCCCAACACCGAAAGGTGATAAACAGGTTTCAGTTGAAGATATTCTCTATCAACCTGAACGTTCTGGCGATATGAATATATAGGATAATTCCTATATAAATTAGCTAATGTTGCGACAAGGTATTTAATTACCTTAAATGACGCTTGTTCAGTATGTCCGTTATGTGGTATTATGGTTTATATGACAGTTAATGGAATAAAGCGGAATTATACATTGGCTGATGCTTTGTTAGACCCCGCTGATCTACTAAGGATAAATGGGTTATATGATCCAACAATAAGAAAAATTGTTGATCGGGACTTTTCTTCAGCTTTAAGAGTTCTTGATCCTGCCTCTTTCGCCGAGCAAGTTAGAGATTCAGACTTAGCTCAGTTACTATACAACACTAGAATAAAAAAACTTTTTAAACTTGAAACTGCAATATTCCTAAAAGTTAGTGAACTACATCCTGAGATACTAGCTCAAGCATTGCAGTGTACTGATCTTCAAAAGTTTACTTATATGCATAGTCACTCATTAAGTATAAACGTTAAAGAAATTTTTAATTCTATTGCACAATTAGATGATCCACTTTTTGCACAAATTATGCGAAGTACGGATTTATCCGCATTCCAGACTCCAAAATCTATTTATTCTCTCCTATTTCCATTAGAGCGAGCAATTAAAAGAAGAATATCAAAACTATCTGCTAATGATTACGCGCTAGCATCACAAAGTACCGATCATGCCAAGCTACTAAATGGACAAAATTTTAATATACCGATAATAAAAAGAAAAAATAGATTGCCCAAAATAATGCAAGCAGACCCCGAATTGCTTCCTACAGCATTGAAGAACACAGACCTATCAAGTTTAGTTAGAAGTATTAGTCACGCAACTGACACTGAACGAACTCTAAGTTTTATAAATAATATCCTTGATTTAGATAATGGTAAATGTTACGAAATTCTTCAAAATACTGATATATCGGATTTAATTCAAAGGGTACGCATGTATACTCTAGATGATCAATACGCACTACTTAGAGATGAAACCATAAATAATATTTTAGAAACAACGGCTTTTTTAACCCCAGAATTATATGCTAAAGCAATTAAATCCACCAATAGAGAAGAACTTATTAAAGCTGCGAAAGAACTCGGAATTGATCAGTTAGCAAAGATTCATGAAAGTTGGGATCCAGAAGATACTACAAAGTTTGTGGAAGCACAACAAGTGTGTATGGTAAAACAACAAGTTGTACAAGCTGCATACCTGCCCGCGCAAGAATATATGTAAGATATTAATCGAATCTATTAATGCAAATTTAGATTTAGACCTACAAGGTCAAGACTCACAACTACACTAAATCATTGATATCAGCATATCGTTTACAACATTCGAACATTTTTCAAAATTGTCCCAACCATAAATAAAAGCATTGTAACCCATATGCTCTAAACCTATATACAGTTCATAGGCAAAAAGTCGTGTTTCGAAATCTGGTACATCGAGCCCAATATTGACAAAGTGTTCTTTAAATATTTTAAGCCAATCAATATCTTTTAATCCATCTATCCAAGGGCTCCAAAATGTAAATGTTGCAAGTTCGAAAACAAAATCTCCATATAATGCACAGCCCCAATCAAAGACTGCACTAATCTTATTATCATTTACCATTACATTTGAATTTAAAAGATCGTAATGAATTAGATTTCTACTATTTGGTAAGGTAAGTGCTAATTGTTGAAATATTTTTAACCCATCATCAAAAACTTGTGTGCCAAAATTAGAATTCTTTATTATTTGATACCATCCATGAACTCTACGTTCTGGATTATCGTTTAAAGCATCTAATAAAAAATCGGCCCAAGTTTTATGTGGGGCATTCCCATTTGGTTTATAGCTGCCAAAACCGATTGTCTTAGATATATCAACCGCACGAAGTGAATCAAAGGTATTAAGCAAAGAGGGGATAGTGTCTCTCATTTTGCCAATAGATAGTTGGTCTAGCATTTCTCCATAAGCTCGCTCTGAAACTGCAAAATATCCATCGAATGCATTGCCTATTTTTATCAATTTTGGAATTGGTAAATTTGATCCAACAAAATTATTTGCATAAAGATCTTTCCGAAAATCAGTATCGTATTTTGAAAATCTTATAACGAAAGTATTGTTATTCAGACTAAATTCAAATGCATCTGACCATCCACCTTTAGAAAGTGGTGCTATTTTAGTCGCATCAGGATATAGTGATTTTATAAAATTTTGAACATCGGCAAATTGATAACCCATTTAATCCTTTCATGGCTATACATGTTCTCATAATTTCAAAAAGAAATCGACTTATTTAATAGATCGACTTTCTTCGAATATATCTATAGTAAAATTTAATATGGTATTAAATACGTATGCACTATTGGCTATATTGAGCGGCATATTGATAATTGCTTTTGTTTATGATGATTTTGCAGATCGTATTAAGGTACCCTCAATCATTCTTTTGATTTTAACAGGTATTGGTTTAAACGAATTAGCGACCTTGTTTAGCATAAAAACGCCGGATTTAAAACACTTATTAGCACCTGCTGGAACAATAGCACTATTACTTATTGTCCTTGAAGGCGCTCTTGAACTTCGAGTTCATAACCGGACTAAAGCTACAATAAGAAAAGCGGCTGCGTCATCGCTAATTGGCATACTCGCAACTGCTTTAACAATTGCTGCCTACATTTCCTATACGACCCATGACTCATTTCGCTTAAGCCTAATATCTGCGATTCCTTTCAGCATAATTAGCAGTACTGTAGCAATACCTACTGTTGCCAACATGATTAAAACAAAAAAAGATATCATTGTTTATGAATCTACATTATCTGACATAATAGGTATCGTCTTCTTCAATTTCATGATCGCAAATAGATATATTGATGGCTATTCTTTTATCAATTTAGGATTTAAGCTAATAGTAGTAATAGTGATTTCAGTTGTCTCTTCATTAATTATTATGCTTTTATTAAAAAAATTGAAAAGTAGTGCGCGTTTTTCACTAATTATTTCAATCTTATTGTTTGTCTATTCGATATCAAAAATGTTACATTTATCTGCATTAATTGTTGTACTTATTTTCGGTATGATCGTCAATAATGGTGACAAAATAAACTATCGATGGTTCTCTAAATATTTAAGTTACAATAAACAAAAAGTCGATACTAAAACTTTATATTCTTTTACTAGAGAACTAGCTTTTGTTGCAAAAGCTGTGGTTTTTGTACTTTTCGGGTTTACTATTGAAATATCATCGATTGCTGAGGCACAATCTATTCGCAATGGAACTGTTATTGTTGTGATATATTTTATAATTAGAGTGATTGCTCTAAAAATATCTCGGATGGAATTACTACCGAATCTATTTATTGCGCCAAGAGGCTTAATAACAATTATTCTTTTTCTGTCAATACCAGCGAGTCAGGCGATTGAAGGAATTAATTCTGGATCAGTCTTGTTTGTAATTATTGTTTCTTGCACTTTAATGCCTTTAGGTTTTATCTTAGCTAATAGAAGAGAAAGCAATAAAGAGCGTGAAAATTATTCGGAACTAGATGTTCTTGAATATGATTTAAATTCAGATAATGATGAAAATGTTGACAATGACCGATCTTTGTAACTCTATGCTTGTTGCTTATAGGAATTTCCATCCTTATAGACCAAAATAATACTAAATATTACATCTTATGGAACATATATATATTTAATTCATTTTAGCAGTTGATAACATATTGGTATTTTTACAGAGTAATATTAATAATTGTGGTAGAACCTTTAAGCGAAGACAGACATAGGGAAAAGCGTATCCATCGTATTTTGATTGCTGGAGCGTGTATAGGAATCATTACAGGTTTCTTAGTTTTTGTTGTTGCTAGTATTGCAGAAAATATATTTGAATATCTAACTACCCATAATACCATTTGGGTAGTTTCTACGTTGCCGTTTATTGGACTGATACTTTCATGGTTATCAATGAAATATATAGGAGATAATGCCACACCTGATACATCAGATATTTATATCCAGCATTTTCATGGTGCTGGTTTCGTCCTAACTTTCCGTAGATTTTTTGCACGAATAATTGGGACCATCTGTACTTTAGGCTTTGGTGGTGCACTCGGTTTTGAGGGCATCTCCATGTACATGGGAACTTTTATTGGTGATCACGTACAAAAAAGATTCCCAAAAATGCTCGAAGGTTTTGATCGTCGAGTATTTTTTGTTTGTGGTGCTGCAGCTGGCGTATCAGCTATTTTCAAGGCACCCGCAACCGGTGCTGTTTTTGCATTAGAAGTTCCATATCAAGATGATTTTGCAAGATCGATGTTATTGCCAACTTTAGTTTCAAGCGCAACTAGCTATCTAACATATATAGCATTTAAAGGAATTACGCCAATATTGCAACTGGTAGGAACTCCGACTTTTTCGTATCGAGATATTGTAGGTGCATTGGTACTTGGTTTATTTGCAGGGTTATGTGCAAAATTATTTAGTGTTGGTCTAAGATTTGCTAAACGTTACTCTAGGGAAATTTCACCACTAGTGCGAATTTCATTTGCAGGAATAATAATGGCAGGTATTGTTTTAATCGGACACGAATTGACTGGAAATTCTAATGTTATTGGTCCTCCATATGATTTGTTCTCTTGGATTCTTGTGCCTCATAGAGCAATTGGAATCCTTGTGGTTCTACTCGTTATGAGAATGTTAGGTGCTATTACAACTGTTGGCGGAGGTGGGGTAGGTGGTATCTTCATACCTCTTGTTATCTGTGGTGCAATTTTGGGAAGTATTGCAGGCGGGTTTTTTCCTGGCAATGATACATCAATGTTTGTTGTTGTAGGTATAGCCGCATTTTTGGGGGCCGGATATCGAGTTCCTCTAGCTGGTGTAACATTTATTGCTGAAGCAACTGGTAGACCAGGATATATTGTTCCTGGCTTGCTTGCTGCTGTTTTAGCTGATGTTGTTATGGGATCTAGCTCTGTAACTAAATACCAATTACCTGCTAACTAGCTAATTTTTAAATACTATGTGTATAATTTTGTAAAAAATAATCTTGTATATTAACATTCAACTATATGGTTGAATGTATTTCTTCTTTGAAATTAGACTCAATATTTAGTTCACTTTCAAATTCAACACGCAGAGATATACTATATCAAGTTGCAAAGAAAGAAATGTCTTTGGGGGAGATAGCAAAAAAATATAATTTAACTTTTGCTGGTGTTTCAAAGCATTTAAAAGTGTTAGAGAAAGCAAATTTAATTGTTAAAAGACGACAGGGAAAAAGCAATTTGTAAATATTTCACCCCTGGCAATAAATGATGCCACACAATACTTAGAACACTATAAGAAAATCTGGGAAGATCGATTTGATTCACTCGATGAATATCTAAAAAAAATACAGGAGAAAAATGAATAAAATTATTACAAGTACTCAAGACAATGTTCTAACTATGGAAAGAGTCTACGATGCTCCGCGCGATCTAGTGTTTAAAGCATGGACGGATGCTAACGCAATTGCTCAATGGTGGGGACCTGCCAATTGGACAACTCCATTTTCAAAAATGGATTTACGCGAAGGTGGCTCATGGCATTATATGATGAAAGGTCCAGACGACGGTAGCGAATGGGCTAATTTTGAATCTTGGGGTATTTTCTTTTATGAAAAAATCACACCAGTTTCACAACTTATTTATACTGATTCATTCACAGATGAAACTGGTATTCCGAACAAAGAAATGCCAAATTCCAGAACTGTTATGGATTTCATTGAGGAAGAAAATAAGAGTAGAGTAATATCAAAAATAACATATGTAAGCGAAAAAGAATTAAAAACTGTTTTAGAAATGGGTATGATCGAAGGCACAACACAGATGTTTGAGCGACTCGATGAATATTTAGAAAATGTATTGACAAAAGGGTAGTTTGGCGCACTACGTCAAAAGACTTAAAATTAAATATAGTTAAGGGTTCTAATATATAATGTAGTATTTTATTATATAAAGATTTTATTAAGAAAGTAGATATGACAGAAAATAGTATTGAAATTAAAGGATTGCGAAAATCCTTTGGAGATAAAGAAGTTCTTAAGGGGATCGATCTCACCGTAGGTAAAGGCAAGATAGTTGCAATACTTGGTCCAAATGGTGCAGGTAAAACTACAACTGTAAAAATACTTTCAACGCTCCTAGATCCCGATGGAGGCAAAGCAACAGTCATGGGATTTGATGTTGTTAAAGATGCAATGTCAGTGCGTGCAAGTATTGGTTTAACTGGACAATATGCAGCTGTTGACGAATATTTAACCGGTCGTGAAAATCTTAATCTCATAGGAGGCTTATACCATATTAGAAAGGGACCAACTAAAAAAATATCCGAAAAATTAATTAAACTAGTTGATCTTGAAGAATCCGCAGACAAAGTTGTTAAATCTTATTCTGGCGGTATGAAGCGTCGCATTGACCTAGCTATGAGCTTAATTGCGAATCCAAAAGTTATATATCTCGATGAGCCTACGACTGGTTTAGATCCACGAAGTCGTATTGCAATGTGGAAGATGATAAAAGAATTAGCATCTCAAGGCACAGCAATACTTTTAACAACACAATATATGGACGAGGCGGACTACTTGGCGGATCATATAATAGTCATTGACCATGGTGTAGTTATCGCTCAAGGTTCAGCAACTGAACTAAAAGCTCAAGTTGGCGAAGATCGTCTCGATGTAATTATTTCTGGCGATCAAGATTTCGCTGCTGCGCTAAAAGCTCTTGATGGCGAAAATACAACAGTTGATGAAATTGAAAGAATTATCAGTCTTCCCGCAAAGGACGGGGTTAATAAATTAACTTCTACGCTTGTAATATTAGAGAAAGCAAATATTAAAGTCGAAACCATATCTCTTCGTAAACCAACTCTTGATGATGTATTCCTAAAATTAACAGGACATGAAGCGCAAGAAAAAGTTGATGAAGAAAAACCTTCTAAAAGATCGAAAGGTAAAAAATAATGACTAGGTCTACAATTGCTGAGGTGACACCACAAACAAAATTCAGTATCTATTGGCTAATTAGTGATTCTTGGCTAATGGCAAAGAGAAGCATCACACATATTATTAGAAGTATGGATCAGCTCGTTGGCTTGATTATGTTCCCAGTAATGTTTACGTTACTAAATAAATATGTTTTAGGTGGAGCTATTGCAAAAAGTTTACCGTCTAATATCTCGTATGTTAATTTTCTTTTCGCTGGAGTGTTTATACAGACGCTTGCTTTCGGTGCAAATTCAACAACGATTAACTTGGCGGCAGATTTAAAAGAAGGTATAACTGACCGATTCAGATCGCTACCCATGTCTAATAGCGCATTAATTATCGGCCATATAATTGCTGACTTAGTTAGAAATATACTTTCTGGTGCAATTATTATTGTTGTTGCCTTAATTATTGGATTTAGACCAGATGCCAGTTTTATCGAATGGTTACAAATTATTGGTCTTGCTATGTTATTTACACTTGCTATCTCGTGGATGTCTGCAATTCTTGGGTTAATGGTTAAAACATTAGAAGCTGCTCAATGGTTTGGTTTCGTTGTAATCTTCCCGTTGACTTTTATATCTAGCGCATTTGTGCCTACTGACACAATGCCTGCAGGTCTTCGAGCATTCGCAGAAAATCAACCACTAACCAAAGTGATGAATGCTATCCGTGGATTGACACTGGGCCAAGCTACAGGAAATGCAATCACGCTTTCAATAATTTGGTGTGTAGGATTGATCGTGTTTGCTGTTCCTGTTACAACATTTATGTTTAAAAGAAGATCACAAAAAGGCTAAAAATATATATAGTTTAGTAAATTTAATTATGATCTATTTTTTTCATACCATTCTTCATCACGATTAAATTGCCAAGGATTACGAGTATTAGATTTATGTATCTCTATACTTTCCCAAACTTTGCCCACTACATAAGGTTCAGTATCTAACCAATTCTGTAGATCTTGATCAGTATCAAAATCCAGCACGAGCATTGAACCTTTCATAGTACCATCATCGTGTAATAACGCAGCACCATACATCATATTGCCTTTATTAACCATCTTGTCACCTAGAGAAAGATGGTCTTCGCGTACAGCCAAACGCCTATCCAATGCTTCATTGTCAGTGCCGTCTAGTCCTATTATTACATACTGCATATTTATACCTTTTCTTTTTTTGAGAATTTATTTCTTATATATAATTGTGTTGGTTGTTCTATAAATTTATGTGTAAACCAACTTAATATAACTAAACCAAATAATAATATTGAAATAAATAATAAATATGATGTTTTTGTTTCTAAAAATCTACCTGCTCCATGGTTCATTAAGTAAATATATATTTGATCGTGAAAAAGATAAAATGCAAAAGATAATGTACCTAATTCAACTAATGGCTTTGAAGAGAATATATGTTTTGATTCTTTAAGTGTTGGAATAGCTAATGAATATATTGCAAGTGAAAATACTGGAATCCAGATTAAGTCAAATGAAGAAGCTCCTGAGAAAGATTGAAAACGGTAGGTCTGGCTTGCCACTAGAATATAGAGCAAGGCTGAGGCTATTTGCAAAAGATACGCTATCTTTTTGGAAACGGGTTTTGAATTATAAACTATAAAAGCTAATCCCATTCCTATTATTAAATCTCCGAGTCTCGTGATTGGAAATCTATAAAGAAAATAATGAGCTGACCACATTTTATCAATTGGATATCTATTCAAATTAAATATTGAAGTCGCTGTAATGGCTATTGTCGGAACTGATATTCCAATAATAATTAGTAGCCATGCCATATTCGTACTATTAGTAATTTTTTTGATAGCAATTCTAAAGATAAACGGAAAACATAAATAAAGAAATACCTCTACACTAAGTGCCCAAGATACAGAGTTGTAAACATATACGGTGGATAACTTTGGCAACCAAGCTTGCAATAATGTGATATTTGCTAAAAAAGCGATAAGCGAAAATGTAGGTATTCCTAGTAATACCAATGATGTTATTAATGTGAATATATGTAATGGATAGATTTTTGAAAATCTATCCACATAAAATTTCCTTAATGGAATTATCCCATTTATATTTTTCCCTAGTTGGCTCCACGTTAAAACAAATCCAGAAAGTATAAAGAATGCTGTAACTGCACTATATCCCTTGAAAAATACTATTGATTCATTTTCTAAACCTTTAACAAACTTAAAATCAAAGTGTGAAAATGCGACGAGTAGAGCAGCTATTGCTCTAAATCCGCTTAGGTTGTTGATTATTTTAGGTTTAGTTACGATTGTTAAATACTAGTTGAACAACGATTCACTAAAGCTCATAAGGGTATATTTACCTTATCCGACTAGAATATATTAGTGAAGAATTTTGAAGATCCATATGAAGAATTGGAACATATTGCCGGTAAAAGAGCCGAAAGGGCGATCCCTGTTTTACAAGAAGCAGCTCAAGCTTTCCAAGATGGTCGAGAAAGAGATGCTTTAAGAATAATTAAGCCTTTAGTCGAGAGGTATCCTTCAGCACAAGGTGTTCAAGAATTATACGGGATGTCTCTTTATGCTAATGGTAAATATGAACAGGCTCTAAAAGTTCTTGAAGAATTTACATCTAGAACTAAAAGTTATGACCAGCTTCCTTTAATCATGGATTGTTATCGCTCATTTAAAGAATACGACAAAGTTGACAAACTATGGCGAGAACTCGGTGAAGTTTCCCCAGATGGTGCTGTTACGGCAGAAGGACGAATTGTTCATTCACAATCGTTGGCAGAACAAGGCAATATAGAAGAAGCTCTACGTTTGCTTAGAAAAAAAGTTAAACCTATTGGTAAACCAAAGCAACATCACCTTAGGCTTTGGTATTGTTTGGCAGATCTTGAAGAAAGAGCTGGAAATATAATTGCAGCTCGTCAATGGTTTGAAAGATTAATGAATCAAGCACCTAATTTTGCAGATGTTAAAGATCGCTTAGACGCTCTTTCTTAATAACTACCATGGTGTTTGCTTATAGATCAAGACTTATAGCTGATGGTAATCCAGCAGACTCAGCAGTTGTTGTTATACTTAAATCTAAATCAGTTGGCTTTACCAGACTAATACTCGAGTGTGTATCTCTAGGTCCACCATTAGCTCTTTCACGGCGTTTTGCACTTTTAGACATTTTCTCTCTCTTAATTGGATCCAATCCAAGGACTTCGCGTGCCTTATCAATTAAAATTTGATATGCCTTTGTAGGGCCAATGATCAAACCGTCATCAACCTTAAATGGCTCTAAACGATGTAAATGTTCACTACACCCTGGGAATACTCGTTCTTTAATCTCAGCGTATTCAATATTTAAGAACTCATATACTTGACCATTATGCATTTTGGGCACTAAATCTGACTCTAATGTCAAATATACCCGTATTAAACCTGAATAATATTCTTGATCTAATTGGTCGAAGGGTATGTCTAATTCATCAAATAATTCTGCGGACCAAAGTGCCATTTGTTTATGAAAAGCTAGATTTGGATTAGGAGAGTCAACAAAATCGGATCCACCAAAAACGCCAAGTTGTTTTTCTAGATACCCAGCATAGTGTGCATTAGATATAAATGTTATTGCTTCCATCTTCACACTTAAGTCTGAATCATATTTACCTTCATTTAGTCCTTCTAAAATTTCTCCAACGACTCGATCAATAGCCTCAGGTACATCTTCTTCATACATTAAAAATCCAGTTGTATTGCGTAGTGCCTTATACGCACTACGCACATATTGTTGATCTAAAATCTCTTCAAACGGGTTTAACTTCATATTCATCGAAAAAAACAAATACATGCCAGACACATATAAACCTTTTGAGAAATCATGTAAGGCTAAATCAAAACCATTTGATATTGTATGGTTTGTAATAAAATATGAGATACTATTTAATATATCTCTAGAGACTGTAAACCCATTTGTTGCTTCTCCAGCTAAAATTGTACATATAGCTATCTTGTGGTCGAATAAATCTAACTCTTTTAATTGATCTTTTATCGAGTCTGTTTCATATACCTTATTAGTATCAATCGTTTGTCTTAGTGGAAAATTGTGTTCTGCAATAACTCTACTTGCTTCTATAGCTGTTAGCTGTTTGTTGCTTTGGCCATTTTGTTTCCCAGGCTTACGATTAACCATTCTCATGACGGCACCAAAATGTATGAATTAGAGTTTAAACGCGCATTAAATTGTTCCATCCGATGTTAATTATCATATGGATATTAAATATTTGGTATGAATCATTTTTGTAACTACGATATATATTGCAATGCTATAGCCTTTTCAGTGAAGTTACACACTGGATTGTTAAATTTTAGGCAACTGTAACAGAGCTATCAAGATAAACATCTTGAATTGCATTTAATAAATCAATACCTTCAGCCATCGGTCTCTGAAAAGCTTTGCGCCCTAGAATTAGACCAGCACCACCAGCACGTTTATTGATTATTGCAGTTACTATTGATTGCTCAAAGTCATTATCACCACTAGGTCCTCCAGAGTTGATTAATGGAATTCTCCCCATATAACAATTAGCAAGTTGGTATCTAGTCATATCAATAGGATTATCACTTAAAAGTTCCGAATATACACGATCATCAGTTTGATTAGTACCCACTTCTTTAAAGCCATTCAAATTTGTTTCAGGAAGTTTTTGCTTAATAATATCCGCGTGCATTGTCACACCTAGATGATTAGCTTGTCCAGTTAAATCAGCAGCAGTATGGAAATCGGTTTCAGAAGTTGCAAAACCAGAGTTTCGCGTATAGCACCAAAGCACTGTTGCTAAACCGCGTTCATGTGCATAAGCAAAAGCTTCACTAACCTCAATTATCTGTCTATTAGATTCAGGTGCTCCAAAATATACAGTTGCACCAACAGCCGCTGCACCCATATCAACTGCTTGGTCAATTGTACCAAACATTATCTGATCATAAGTAGCTGGCATTGTCATCATCTCGTTATGGTTAATTTTCACAATAAAAGGAATACGATGTGCATATTTACGAGCAACTGAACCCAAAACACCAAACGTTGAAGCAACGGCATTGCATCCGCCTTCAATCGCGAGCTCAATAATATTAGATGGGTCAAAATAGATTGGATTTTTCGCAAAAGATTTACCAGCACTATGTTCGATACCTTGATCAACTGGGAGGATAGAAACATAACCAGTATTATCAAGACGGCCATGTGCATATATAGAGTTCAAATTTCGAACAACCTGATTTGATCTATCACTTTGTGTGAAAAGATCAATTGCATCGCGAGAAGGTAAGTGAAGTAAATCTGACGAAATTGTCTTACATTTATGATTCATCAATTTTTCGTTTTTTGAATATATATCTTCTAGCTTCATTGCTGCCTTTCAATTTTTCTAACACTTAAAGTATTTAAAAAGAATTTATTAATATGTTGCACACTAGTATAGTTGCTCGTGGCCAAAATTAAACTCGAGAAGCTCATAGTTAGGCAGAATATTTCTGAAAACTTAGAGAGTGCTCGAGAACTTATTGTGAATAATAGAGTATTGGTTAATGGAGCACTAATAAATAATATAAATGCAAATTTCGAGAATTCTGTTCAAATTTCATTGACTAAATTAGCTACGAAATATGTTTCGCGAGGTGGCTATAAGCTCGAGAAGGCACTCAAAGTTTTTAACATTGATGTGAATGGATACAAAGCACTAGACATTGGCGCTTCAACTGGAGGATTTAGTGATTGTTTGATTCAAAATGGTGCAGAACACGTCATTGCCGTAGATGTGGGTAGAAGTCAACTTGATAATAAAATCAGAAACCATAAACAAGTAACTATATTTGAAAGGCTCAATGCTAAAGACCTCACTTTAGAAAATACAAGTGGCCCTTGTGATATTTGTGTAATTGATGTTTCCTTCACATCTATTCTTCCATTATTACCTGCAATCTTCTCTGTATTAAATGATGATGCATTAATAATTGCTTTAATCAAACCACAATTCGAAGGTAATAAAAACCAAGTTAATGATACTGGTATAATTACTGATCCTAATATCCATATAGAAATATTGAAAAAATTTGTAGAAGATTTTCCATCCCAATACTATTTAAATGGCTTATCGGCATCACCAATTACTGGCGCAAAAGGTAATATCGAGTTTATATCTTTATTTCTTCCTGCGACTCGAGATTCAAAAGGTAGTTACACAAAGATTGATAAAGCTGGTAAAATCAACACAATAAATATAGAAGACGTAGTAATGCAAGCACATAATGATTTACGTCAATCTGAACGGAGTGAAGAAACTAAATGATAGATAAAATACATATTTGTATAAATAAAGAAAAAAACGGTGCAGATAAAGTATATGATCAAATAGTCGCTATTGCCAAAAATGAAAAATTGGAAATAGTGGCTGATCCGTCAAAAGCGGGTTGTGTAATTAGTATAGGTGGGGATGGTACCTTACTATATACTTCGAGGATTGCTATCGAATATGATATTGCACTATTAGGTATTAACTTAGGAAGATTTGGTTTTTTACCATATTTCGATACAAATCAATTGGAACTTGCTGTTAAATCAATAAATACTTTAATTCCTAATGAAAGATTAATGTTAAAGGCAGTGGTAGGCGATGAAGAGTTTTTATCTGTAAATGAGTTCGTTATTGAAAGAAAACGACATGAACGTGCAGCAAGATTAACTGCATTGGTTTATGACTCTGAATTGAATAATCATAAAAAACATTACGAATCTTTTGTATGTGATGGTGTCATTTTGGCAACACCAACTGGCTCAACAGCATATTCATCGTCAGCAGGAGGACCAGCATTAGCCTCAGATGTAAAAGCCTATTCAGTGACGTTCTCTGCTTTACATAATCCTCGGATTCCACAAGTAGTTGTTAAAGACAGCGAAGTGATTTCTTTCGAAGTCGAAGAAGATTGTGTTTTATTGTGTGATGGTCGTTTTTTAATGGATCTTCCCCCTAACGTTTCTGTAACTGTCACAGGTTCTGCTCGAACTTTGAAAGTAATCGAACGCCCTGAAAATATTTTAACTCGGTTATCAGAGTCATTTGGTGGAAAAAGACCATAAATCGCCCCATTTATTTATATATTAAAACGTTTGGCATTTTACGCTCAAAGTTAAATGAACTATCATCTCTATGTAATACATTAAGTGCTCGATTCAAAGTTAGGACCCTACTAATGAATAAAACCGACGTTGAAACTTTAATCTTACGGGACTTAGAATCGAATGATATTGATCAGCTCTGGGAATCAATTGAAAATGACTTAAAAGATCTACCTAGTTCTTGGCCTGTGAATAAAAGATTTTTCACAGAATGGTTATTAGAAAATGTATTAAGTGAATTTCCAACAAAATATATAATTGAATATAAATCTGATCAGGGGATAAAAACAATAGCCGGAATTATTTCAGTTGATATAATTACTAACCAAAATCAAATTAATTACCAAATGGCTGATCAAGGCGATGCCGATGTTACATATATGACATTTTCAAAATATTCTGGTCTAGGTGTAGCAACTTTTGCTGTACAACAAATTTCGAAAATACTGATTAACAGTAAATTTAATCCAACCTTACGTATTGCCAATTGGAATAAGGCTTCAGCTCGGGTTGCGATTAAATGTGGGTATATTAAATATGATTCAAGTGAATTAAAAGATGGTTATTTCGATGATGAGTTATCAATAACTGATGTATATAGAAAAATCAGAATATAATTATAAAGCGCGCAGTATAAATGTCTTAGATTCGATAAAAACATTGCATAATTATACTCATATTCGCAAAAATTAATAAAAATATCATTCAGGCTCTGATATATCAGCATATATTTATTAGAATCAATATCAAATTATGGCAATATTAAATTCTCTAAGAAAAAATGAAATTCAAGAATTGTTGGCCTTTCAATGTTCGAAAAGAACCAAAGATCTTGCAAAGGTTATTCCCACAAAATTTGTTGCTGTAATTGCTCATGATGATTTAGACAGAGTTGCTGCAGAAAGTTTGGTTGCTGCAAAGGTAAGTGCTGTAATAAACACTAAACCATCTATATCTGGTCGTTATCCTAATGGTGGACCTAGTGTTTTGCTTGAAGCTGGGATTCCGATTATCGATATTGATACAGACATAGATATTTGTGAAAACTATAAAAATATTTCTATTGATAATGATTCAAATACAGTAACCTTCTCAAGATTTTCTGATTTAAAAAACGAAGATAATAAAATCGAAGAATTACAGTTCACAGCCAAAATCTGGGATAAACAATCTTTAGAAAAATCAATGATTGATGCGAAAAATAATATTGGTTCAGAATTAAAGGTATTTGCAAAAAATACTCTTGAATGTATTG
>ERZ724516.436-NODE-436-length-26100-cov-7.196199_pt1 | contig 26100 bp, 25 predicted proteins | sample MGYA00376049_ERZ724516 | MGnify/ENA primary metagenome ERZ724516 (study PRJEB28724, sample SAMN07190886) | activated sludge metagenome | isolation source: activated sludge of sewage treatment plant in Hong Hong | place: USA: Christiansburg, Virginia | collected... | reverse complement strand
AGGTGGCGCAGATGTATTCGGCGATTCAGACCGGCCAGAACGTCGGCATGCAGACCCTGGACCAGAATCTGCTTGATCTGGTGCGGCGCAATTTGGTGTCGAGCAACGAGGCACGTAACAAGGCAGCCAACAAGGATGCGTTCCCCGGCTAGGCCGGCAACTCACAGGTAGGGCGAGGAAAAATATGGAACGCGATCAGGCGATGAAATTCATGCACGATCTTTTGCGTTTGATGGCGCAGAAGAAAGGCTCGGATCTCTTTATTACCACCGGTTTTCCGCCAGCAATCAAGATCGATGGCAAGGTGACCCCGGTTTCCAATCAGGTGCTGTCGTCGCAGCACACGGCAGAACTGGCGCGTTCGATCATGAACGACCGTCAGGCGGCGGAGTTTGAGGCGACCAAGGAATGTAACTTCGCCATCTCGCCGGCCAGCATCGGTCGTTTCCGGGTGAATGCCTTCGTCCAGCAGGGGCGCATTGGTGTCATCTGCCGAACGATCAACATGAGCATCCCGAAGATTGAGGAGCTCGGCTTGCCGGCGGTCCTCAAGGATCTGGCGATGAGCAAGCGTGGTCTGGTCATTTTTGTCGGCGGTACCGGGACCGGTAAGACGACTTCGCTGGCTGCCGTGGTCGATTACCGCAATGAAAACAGTTACGGGCACATCATCACGATTGAAGACCCGATCGAATATGTCCATGAACACAAGAACTGCATCGTCACCCAGCGCGAAGTCGGCGTTGACACCGATGACTGGGGCCCGGCACTGAAGAACACCCTGCGTCAGGCGCCGGATGTCATCCTGATGGGCGAAATCCGTGATCGCGCGACCATGGATTACGCAGTTGCCTTCGCTGAAACCGGCCACCTTTGTCTGGCTACGCTGCACGCCAATAGCGCCAATCAAGCCATCGACCGCATCATCAACTTCTTCCCGGAGGAGCGTCGCCAGCAATTGTTGATGGACCTTTCGCTCAATCTGCGCGCGCTGGTTTCGCAGCGTCTGATCCCGAAGAAGGATGGCAAGGGGCGCATGGCAGCCATTGAAATCATGCTCAATTCACCGCTGATCTCCGACCTCATCTTCAAGGGTGAAGTGCACGAGATCAAGGAGATCATGAAGAAGTCACGCGAACTTGGCATGCAGACCTTTGACCAGGCGTTGTTCGATCTTTTCGAGGCGGGCAAGATCAGTTACGAAGATGCCTTGCGCAACGCCGACTCGCTCAATGACCTGCGTTTGCAGATCAAGCTGCACGGTAAGGAATCGAAGGATAGAGATTTGACTAGCGGTATCGGCCATCTCGATATCGTGTAATTGCCCATTGCCATTTCAGGAGATAGCGACGTGTTGAAACTGCGCCCGACAATTTTTGCCCTGTTTTTATCGTTGACCGCAACATTTGCCCAGGCGGCCGGTATTGATGCCATTTCGACCGGTGACGCCAGTGCCGGCGTCAAGGAAGCCTTGGCCAAGGGAGCGGACTATGCGGTAGCTTCGCTGGGCAAAGACGGCGGCTTCCTCGGCAACAGCAAGGTCAAGATTCCGCTGCCCGGCTATCTGCAAAAAGCTGAATCCGGCCTGCGCATGTTCGGTATGGGCAAACAGGCGGATGAACTGGTCAACACCATGAATCACGCTGCCGAACAGGCGGTGGCACAAGCCAAGCCAATTTTGACCGAGTCGATCAAGAAGATGAGCGTCCAGGACGCCAAAGGCATTTTGACCGGCGGCGAAGATAGCGTCACGCAATACTTCAAGCGCACCTCGACCGAGCAACTGACGCAGAAATTCACCCCCATCGTTCAGGCTTCAACCAAAAAGCTGCAATTGGCCGAGCAATACAACAGTTTTGCCGGCAAAGCAGCCAGCGCGGGTTTGATTGATGCCAAGGATGCCAACCTCGATGGCTATGTCACGCAAAAGGCGATGGACGGCCTGTTTCTGATGATTGCTGAAGAAGAGAAAAAGCTGCGCTCCAATCCGGTTGAAGCCGGCAGTGCGCTGTTGAAGAAGGTCTTCGGCGCGCTCTAAAGTAACTACGGCGTAATGCCGTAGTTGAGGTCAGGAGCGCATGAGATGAAACTTGACCGCCTGACCTCGACTACCCAGCAGATTTCGCCAAATGCGCGCGAGCATGCGCGCTTGGTGGCTGCCGGGAGCATTGCCCAAGTTGCGGCAATGGAAGGTATTGAGGGTGATCGGCAGCGCAGCCTGCAACAGGAAGTAGCTGAATTCGATCAACGGGCTGTTGGCCCGTTTGCCGGTGGAGAGCAGATTCAGCAGGCGGCACACGAGATCGCTGTGCAGCTTTCATCACTCGGCAGTAATGCCCAGCACCTGCTCAAGGCAGCGAGTGCTGATTCATCACATCACGCTGTCGATGCCAAGGTTTGATCTTCAACCTTGAAGCTGAGCGAGACGCCAAGGCCGCCGGGTGATATCCCGTCACCGAGTTCAAGCGTTGCATCATGCAACTCGGCGACACGCGAGACGATGGACAGGCCAAGCCCGCTTCCCGGTTGATCTTCGTGGTTGAGTCGGTGGAAGCGGCGTAGCGCAGCAGCGCGTTCATCGGGTGGAATCCCCGGGCCGTTGTCACGCACCGTCAAACGGCAGTAACTGCCATCCCGCGTCAGGCTGACTATGATTTGGCCGCCGGCGGGGGTGTAGCGGATGGCATTGTCCACCAGATTACGGATCAGCACGCGCAGCCATTCGGCTTGGCCGATGATGGTGCAGCCAGCCGCTGCCTGCAGGTCAAAATCCTGTTGCTTGTCGAGAATGGCGCTGCCCAGCTCTCCACACACTGCTTCGGCCAGCGCCGCAAGATTCACCGGCCGCGCGTCGGGTAGGCCGGATTCAGGGTCGAGGCGGGTCAATTGCAGCATCTGCTCGACCAGATGCGAGGCGTGGGTCAGGCCGCTTTGCAACTGCCCGAGGGAGCGCTCGCGCTCGTCGTTGTCACGGGCGCGCCGGGCAACCTGCAGTTGGGCCTGCAAGGCAGCAAGTGGCGTACGTAACTCGTGGGCGGCATCGGCAGTAAAACGGCGTTCGGTTTCCAGGGTGCCTGCGACGCGCTGAAAGAGGCCGTTCAGGGCTTCCAGCATGGTGCGGATTTCTTCTGGGGCGGAAGCCGGGTTGAGCGCTTGCAGTTGTTGCGGTTCGCGACTGGCAATCTGCCGTGCAATGCCATCCAGTGAGGACAAGCCCTGGCGGGTGGCGAGCCAGACCCAGAGGCCAATCAGCGGCAGGCCAAAGAGCGCGGGCAGGAGCAGACGCCAGGCAATGTGGCCGATCAGGTCATCACGAATGTGATGATTTTCGCTGACCTGCACCTGCAGGGAGCGGTCACTATTCCATTGACTGAAATGTCGCCAGTGGCCTTCCTCTCGGTTGCTGACTTCGGAAAAGCCATTGTTTGCGGTCAACGGGATTTCCGGCGCATTTTTTGAGCGCATCAACAACTTGCCACTGCTACTCCAGATCTGAAAGCGCAGGCGGCGCTGGTATTTGTGGGCGATGTCACCGAGTTCCTCAATGTCGTCGCCTTCGTCATGGCCGGCCAGCGCGAGCAGGGTTTGGGCGGCCTGGGCGAGTTGGGCATCGAACAGTTCATCTACTTCATGGTGGGCGTCGATGTAGCTGAAAACCATGGTCACCAGCCAGGCTGCGGCGACGCCGCCGAGCAGCAGGCCAAGCAGGCGACGGCGCAGGGAAAACCAGACGGTGGTCATTTGGCGATGGTGTAACCGACGCCGCGCAGGGTGCGGATCAGATCACTGCCCAGCTTTTTGCGCAGGTGGTGAATATGGACCTCAAGCGCATTGCTGTCCGGTTCGTCACGCCAGCCGTACATGGATTGCTCAAGCTGGGTGCGGGTCAGGACGCGGCCGGCGCCTTCAAGCAACATTTGCAGCAATGAAAACTCGCGGCTGGAAAGCTCGACCGGCTGGCCGGCCAGAGTGACGGTATGGGCTGCCGGGTCGAGCGCCAGGTCGCCGTGCGTCAGCAAAGGAGCCGCACGACCGGCACTGCGCCGGGTCAGAGCGCGGATGCGGGCGCTCAGTTCGTCAAGATCGATGGGTTTGACCAGATAATCGTCTGCCCCGGCATCAAGGCCGGAAACCTTGTCGTCGGTGGCGTCGCGGGCCGTCAGGATAAGGATGGGCAGAGTCTGGCCGCGCGCACGGGCACGGGTCAGAACTTCCATGCCGGAGAGGCGCGGCAGGCCGAGATCGAGCACGACAAAATCAAACGTTTCTGATTGCAGCGCATGGTCGGCAGCTTGGCCATCACGTACCCAATCAACGGCAAAGCCCCCTTGGCGCAAGCCTACCGTGAGGCCATCGCCAAGCTGGGGGTTGTCTTCGACAAGCAGGATGCGCATGTTTCGATTCTATCAGTTGGCAATCAGCCAGCCGGCGGCGGCAACCCAGACCAGAAGCAATATGGCGGCAAACGGACGAGCCGAGGGAATCGCTTCATCAGGCAAGCCGTTCTTGATCCCGGTGAGCATGGCGCGCACGAGATTTTCACCATGCAGCATGCTGCCGGAGAAGACCCCCGCGAGGTGAATAAAAACGATGATCAGCATGGTCGTCGCCAGGCCTTCATGCAAGTCCTCCAGCAAATTGCCGCCGATATCGTTGTAAATCGCCCAGCCAGCGAGGCTGGTCAGAATGCCAAAGCCGAGCAGGAAAACGATGGCCCAGCCGCCTGCCGGGTTGTGGCCGGCGTAGTGCGTCGGCTCAAGTTTGAGCAGGCTGCTCAGATAGTCTTTGACCGCCGTTGGCCCACGGACGAATTCAACAAAGCGGGCATAGCGTGAGCCAATGAAACCCCAGGGCAGGCGGAAAGTGGCGACGCCGAGCACGATAGCGCCGGAAATCACGTGCACCAGACGGAAGGTTTCGCTTTCTGCCGTCAGCCAGGCGAGACAAAAACCGCCGACCATCAACCAGTGGCCGAGGCGCACCGGCCAGTCCCAGACGAGAATTTTTTGCATGATTACTTCAATCCTGATGGCATGGTGATTTCGCGTTCGCTAAAACTGCCATTGGCAGCGCCACGATGACAGGCTTCGCAATTGGCTGGCGATTTGACACGCGGGTCGCTCCAGGTTTTGGCCGACACTTCGCGGTGCTTGCGGACAAAACGTGCGGTTTGCGTAATACGTGGCGGCTCGCCGGCACTGCCTAGCTTGTCAGGGTTGCCAGCGTTACGTTCGAGAAAGGCCGCAATTTCCTGCCCGGTTTTGGCGTCGACCGAAGCATCCGTCCCAAAGTGATCTTTCAACCCGGCCATTGTGCGCTGCCAGTCCTTGGCGGTGAGCAAAGCCGGCGGGTAGGCGAGGTGGCAACTGCCGCATTCGGCCTTGAAACTGGCTGGCGTGTTGGTCGGCAAAGGCATGCGGTCGGCGAAAGCCGGCAAGGCAAAGCCAAGGAGTGCAATCAGGGCTAAACGTTTCATTTCAGCGTACCTCGTTCATGTAGGCAACAAAATCGGCCTTTTCAGCTGGCGTGCAGGCGCGGCCGACGACTTCCTTGCAGTTGCGACCGAACCATTTCTCCACCTTGGCCGGATCGCTGAAGCGTTCGGCATTGGCGGCCACCGCCAGTGGTTTAACTGATTTGCCGGTCACGGCATGCTGGCCGGCATTCAGCGGGCTATCGGTATGGCAACTGGTGCACGCCGGCATTTTGTCGTTGAGTGCGAAGCGCTGGCGAAACAGCGTTTCACCACGTTTGGCCGATGGAGCAAAAGCGGCTTGCTGGGCGCTGGCTTCGCTGGTGTATATCTGGCGAATCTGTTGCGGCGTTTCGGCGTGGCCGGCGATGCTGATCAGCAGCAGGCTGAGTGTGGCGAGGATGCGCATTGTTTTCTCCTTGGCGTGTGTATGAAGGAGAGTTTAGGCGGCCATTCTTAAGGCCAGGTTAGGTGAAACTTAAGGGGGGCTTAACGCTGCTTAACTTCGGCGCTGCTCAAGGTAGCTTAGAATGCAGGCGATGACTTTTCCGGAAAAGCCTCTCGAATGGCGTGCTCTGGCTGTTGCCGTTGTGGTTTCTCTGGCAATCCACGGGTTGATTTTGTTCGTCAATTACCAAAAGCCGACCAGGCACGGTAACTCCTTGCCGCGTATTGAGGCGAGCCTGGCGCGTCAGCCAGCGCCGGTAGCGCTACCTCCGCCAGCTCCAGCGCCGACGCCACCCAAAAAACAAGCCAAGCCGCCAAACAAGCCGCAAGCCCGACCGCGAGTGATGGCGATTCAGCAACCGTCGCGGTCAACCGTCCAGAACGCGCCAAAATGGACGGTCGCCGAAAAGGCGGAAATGAATGATTTCCTGAATGAGCTGGCCAGTGAAGCCAAGGCTAAGCCGAAGCCAACGCTGGCGCAGCGTTCGCTGGCGATGGCCCGCGAGGATACCCGGCAGATGGCGCGACAGGAAAAATCCGAGTTGCTGACCATAGAACGGCGCCCCAATTCGCCAGAACCCGACCCGTTCAGTCTTGAGCTTTACTTTGAAGGGCTGCTCAAAAACCTCAATCGCAGCTCGGCCTACGTCAAAAATGATCCAAGGAGCCGGGGAGTACGTACTGCCGCCGTACAGTTTCGGGTCAATCCGGATGGCACGCTGAAATCCTTTGTCGTACTCAATGCCGCCGACCAGGGCGAGGAAATTGCCTTCATCAAGGCAGTCGTCGAGCGCGCTGCGCCATTCAGCCCTTTCCCGCCGGATCTCAACCGCTCGGCACGCTCCATGGCGGTGCGCATCTGCATCATGCCGGCGCGTGGCGGCGGGTTCGGGTTTTCGAAGGCGGGCGATGGACAGGGTTGTTGAGTCAGCGCAGCTGACTGGCCGTTAGCGAGATAAATCGGGATTTGATCTGATAACGATTGTGTTCTAGTTTTGTCTAGGACAAAATGGTTGCTATCACGTTTTGGAAATTTTTCCGAAATGTCTTCCGAAAGCCTGCCCATGTTCGCCATCCGCTCCGCCATCATCGCCCTGTTTTTCGCACTGACGCTGGCTGCCTGTTCGACGGCACCTCCTGAAGGTCTGCGTCCGGTCACCTCCTTCGACATCAATCGCTACCTCGGGCAGTGGTATGAAATTGCCCGGCTCGACCATTCTTTCGAGCGCGGCATGAGCGACGTCAATGCCACCTACCAGTTGCAGGGCGACGGTAGCGTCAAGGTCATCAACCGGGGATACGACACGCAGCGTCAGGCGTGGAAGGAGGCCATCGGCCGCGCCTTGTTTGTCGGCGATAGCAGTACCGCTTCGCTCAAGGTCTCCTTCTTCGGCCCGTTCTACGGCGGCTATCACGTGATAGCGCTCGATCAGCAGAACTATCGCTGGTCGCTCGTCGCCGGGCCGGATCGCGATTATTTGTGGATTCTCTCCCGCGACAAGACGCTGCCGGCCGAGGTTCGCGAGCAACTTCTCAGTCAGGCGCGGGCGCTTGGTTTTGCCACCGACAAGTTGATTTGGGTTGATCATCAGCGTTCGGATGGGCACTGAGGATTCACTGCTTGCATCATGGGACCACCCAGATTGCCGGTTTCACCAATGTCGGCCACCAGCCTTCAAAGACTTCCACATCCTGACAGTTGTAAGAGGCTGGTCAATAGCGCCAGCCATCAGCCAAAAGTCTGCAAGCGAGGCAAATGAATTGCGGGCCGGCAGGGAACCTTTTGCAGTTCGTTAAGTCGTTGTCTAGGACAATAATCGATTTCTGTGCTGCGAATTGGAATTGCGTGATGTCGAAAAACACAAAATGAAGGGGTGGCCGTGAAAAAAGCCGACACGTATTTGCTTAGCAGATGGCCTGCAATATTGATGTTGTCACTCGCTTCACTATTTTTGTCGGGGTGTGCTTCAACGAGCAATGCTCCGCTTCAGTCGCTCAACTATTTGCGCGATGACAATGTAAGACAGCCCAATTTGCTGGTCCTGATACGCGGCTTGGGCGCTGACAACACCGTTTTTGCAAAGGAAGGCGTCATTGAAGAAATTCGCGATCTCGGGCTGCCCTTTGACGTCATCGCCCCCAACGCACATTTTGGCTATTACCAGTCGGAAACCTTTGAACAACGACTAAAGGAAGATGTGATCGAGCCTGCACGTCGTCAGGGCTACAAACAGATATGGTTGGCCGGGTTCTCGATGGGAGGCTTGGGTGCGCTGGTTTACTTGCGCAGCCATCCGCAGGACATTGACGGCATTCTGCTCACCAGCCCCTTCCTTGGCTGGCCGGGGATTCATAGCGAAATTCAACAGGCGGGAGGCATTTCTGAATGGTTACCCAATGACCATGATCCGAAGGATTGGGAGAGGATGATCTGGAGTTGGATCAGCCGGCAGGATTTCAAATCCCAGGTGCCGATCTGGTTGGGCTACGGTGAGGATGACATCCTGACGCGGGCCGGACCGCCATTGCTGGCAACGGTACTGCCAGAGTCGCGGGTTTTCACCTCACCTGGTAATCACACCATCGCAACCTTCAAGACCTTGTTTCGCCAACACCTGATCACCCTGGCAAAGCAAAGCCAGGCGGCTCCTGTTGTCTTGTCGAGCAGGGAAAAAGCGCCTTTAACGTTTTAGCCCTTTTCGGGTCGCCTTGAGAAAACACACGAATATCGGAGGTTTTATGCGCGAAAAACCGGATACCGTTACGGCAAGCACTCCCGATTTACTTCAGGAATTTGCTGCTGTAAACAAGGTGGGCGTTCTGGCTCCTTTTTCCTGGGTCAAGAAAGGGACTGCTGACTTATTGAATTGCCAGTTTTCCAGCATGTTCTACGGCGCCGTATTTGCCTTGATGGGGTGGACCGTGGCGTTTTTCTACGGTGCTGCTTACTGGCTAACGCTAACTGCGATGGGTGCTTTCATGCTGGTTGGCCCCTTGGTCGCCATTGGTCTTTATGCGCTTTCTCGGCAAAGAGAGCGTGGCGAAGAGCAGCATTTGCTACCAACCTTGAGTTGCTGGCGCGGCAACATGTCCAATCTTTCAATTTTCGCGCTGGTCATCGGCGTCGTAGCGATGATCTGGGCGCGTGCATCCATGGTCATCTTTGCGGTTCTCTACGACACCGGGCTGCCCACAGCGAGCGATTTCTTGAATGAACTTTTATCATTCAACAACGTAGAGTTTGTTGTCAGCTATTTGATTGTCGGCGGGCTGTTCGCCAGCTTTATCTTCGCCACCAGCGTGGTTGCCGTACCGTTGATGTTTGATCAGGGCAAGGATGCGATCAGCGCCATGTTGATCAGTCTTTCGGTAGTGGCGAGAAATCCAGTGGCTATGGTCATCTGGGCGGCATTGTTGGTTTTGTTGATCGGCATTGGTTTCGCAACGGGTTTCCTCGCGTTGGTTTTCACCGCACCTATTGCCGGACATGCAACGTGGCATGCCTATCGAGACCTGCTGGGTGCGAAGGAAAATTGAGTGAAATTTGGCCGCACCGCCAGTTTTCGATGAAAAAATTCGCTCATTTTCCCGGTTGACCGCAACAGACTGGTGGCACCCGGCAAATGGAAGAGCGCGAGGTGTAAATCATGTTACGGTCAACACCAGAAAATCCGCCTTTTATGGACGCGCAAATGATTCGACACCTTCCCTTTATGGCCGCTGCACTTCTTGCCGCCAGCTTCGCCCAAGCGCAGGTCAACCCGATTCCCCGCACCGGTGGCGTGTCTGGGTCGATTGCGCTCGGCGCTGTCTATACCGATGTCAGCTCCAGTTTCTACCAGCATGACGACCATGCCCGGATCGACAACCTCGGCACTCCGCAAAGCCACGGCAATGCCTCGGTTGTTCCCCGCTTCGATCTGCGTTACACGCTCGCTGAATCACGTACGCAGTTTGTACTGGGTAACCAGATTCACGATGTGCTGCGCTTCGATTTCACCCAACTGCTGGCCGTCCGGCAGGAAATTGGCGATTTCGGGATTGTTTCAGCCGGACTGGTGTTTACCGGCATCGCTCCCAGCGAGGTGTGGTCCGACCCTTACAAGACTTCAACTGACCGCGACAGCAGCGACCGCGACTCGCGCGGCATTCGCCTCGGCTGGGAGCGGGTGTTGGGCTCCGGCTTCAGCGCTGACTTTACCGCACGCAAGATCGACATCGAGCATGAAGAAAGTGGCCGCAGCAGCACATTGACCGCCAGCCAGATTGGTCTGCTTGATCGCAACGGCAACAGTCTTCGGCTACGGATTTCCTATGACTGGGAGTTCGCGCCGCACCATTTTCTGGCGCCGGGGCTGATTCTTGGTCGTGAAGATCTCGACGGCATGGCCATGCGGCATGATGTCACCGGCTTCAAGCTGGACTACGGGTTCAATTCAGGAAGCGACACCTTTAGTGCCAGCCTGTACCTCGCGCAGCAAGGCTATGAAGAGGGTCATCCGCTGTTCGGCAACCGCAAGGCTGACAGCAACGACTATGCGCTGGGCGTTAACTATCTGCGTCAGGGGCTGTTCGGCACACCATGGCTCGGCGCTTACATTAGTGCGTCCTATGGCAAATCAAATTCTGATATCGACTTTTTCGATGCCGAATTTACCCGCGTCGGTGCTGGCCTGCGCTTCAAGTTCTGATTGAGGTCTACCACCAGGCGAGCCTAATTCCCTTTGATCTCTTGCAATATCTCGTTGCGGCGCAAAAACGGTAGCGTCCAGGGCGGGTTGTAGCGGGCGAGTTGGGGTTTGCCGATGGTTTCGATTTGTTGTGTCTTGAGCCAGTCGAGAAGCTGGTCGGTTTTTTCCTGCACCGTGCTTTCAGTGTTGATGCCTGAATAGGTCAAGGTGGCAAAAGTCTTGGCGGGAATCTCGCGCAGTTGGACTTGCGGGTTGAGCGGATTGGGCAGGGTGGCGAGGGTGTATTGGCTGGGCATCACGAAGTGGATGCGCCAGCGTTGGGCGCCGGCCATTTTGCTGCCGTCGGCATTTTGCGGCTCGATGCTGACCGGTGCGGTCATGGCAATTTTCTCGGCGCTGCTTTGCGCTTCGGCGACCACGGGTGCTGTCATCGCGATCCGTTCATTATTGCCAAAGATATAGCCGGCAATGAGCTGGAAGCCACGGCTGGAGGCGCTGTCCATATCGCCGTCGACGGTGGTTTCAGCAACAATCACGGGTACATAGCGGCGGATTTCAACGTTATCTTCCTTGCGCAGTGATTCAAATTTGGGTTCTTCAGTAGCCATCAGGGTTCCCATCGAAAGTGGACCAATAAACAGGCCAAGAAGCAGGGTGGTGAGTCTTGGGCGTCGTTTCATTTTTTGTCCTTGGGGGCGCCGCTGGCTATGGCTACTTCAGGGATGCTGGCCGGCCAGATGCCTTTATTGATGGCGCGCCCCTGTTCAAAAATCAGCCAGCTTTGTCCGCCGTAGTGGGGCAGGCCGCGTTGCAGGGCGTTGAGCGCCGCCGCATTCTGGCCGGAGATGATGGCCAGCTGGAAGGTTTTACCAGGCACTGTCCAGACTTGGGCTGAGCCTTGTCCCGCAAGGTTGGCCGGTCGGGCTGGCAGGCCGGCGCTGGCCAGGGCCTGATCAATCTCGGCATGGGTGCCGGCGAGCAAAACGGGGGCTTTGCTGTTGAGTGCAGCGGTGAGTTGGTCGGGCGTAAGCAGCTTGGGTTTGATCTCAAAAATTCGCTCCGCAAGCGCGTTGACCGCAACATTTGCCTCCGCTGCACGGGCGACATTGACCAGTTGTGGTGCACTGGCGGCCATCCACTGGCGCAGGATCGGCGGCAGCTGGCTGGCTGCAAGGCGGCGCCAAACGCGCATTTCGGGGTCGAGGCGCAGGGTTTGTGGTTTAAAGGCGAGCTTGAGTGTGGCGGTGTTGCGTGCTGCCGCGAGGTCTATCCAGTGCGTTTCGTGTTTGCCAGCGCCCCTGATTTCAAGCGGCAGGCGCAAGGGCAGGTTAGCGTCTTGCTTGCCGAAGGTGATATTGAGTTGGTATTGCTTGCCGCTGCGACTGCTCTTGGCGTGGGTAATGACGACATCAGGCAAGGCTTGCTGATCGAGCCAGGGGGCGAAGAAGCTGCCAAGCTGTTCGCCCGAGGCGCTTTCAAAGGCAGTCTGCAAGTCGTCCCAGGCGGTAACTTTGAAACGCTGCGCGGTCCAGAAATTGCGGATGCCCTGGTCAAATGCCTTTTTGCCCAGCCGATCACGCAGCATGACGAAGAGCATCGCTGATTTTCCGTAGCCGACGTTGGCACCGGCAGCGTTGGCGCGTGAGCGAAAGTCGCGCAATGAGCCCGATTTTTCGCCGGCAAAAACGGCGGCATCGCGCAGCCAGGCGAGGCGCATTTCGCTGGCGGCAGTGGCCGATTCGTCTTCCTTGTAAGCGTAGTCGGCCATGAAGGTGGTCAGGCCTTCCGACCAGTTGCCGCGCTCGTAATCGACATAAACCCCGTTACCCCACCAGTTGTGCAAAATTTCATGGCCGAGCGAGGTTTTGCGGATGAAGGGTAGGCGCAAAACCTCGGCCCCGAGATAGGTAAGCGTCGGCATGCCAAAGCCGGTGGGCAGCGGGCTGGCGACGATGGAAAATTCGCTGTACGGATAAGCGCCGATGTCACGGCTGTAGCGTGCGATGTAGGCTGCGGTGTCATCGAGATAGGCCTCGGCCAGGCCGGGCACGGCATCGAGATCCGCCGGGAAGAAGGTGCGCAGGTGGAGCGGCGATTGTGCCCCGCGCTTGATGGCTTTTTCGCGCACTACCCACGGCCCGGCCATCAGATCAATGCCGTCGCTGGGCTGAATGAATTCAAAGCTCGCTCGATAGCTCTCTCCGGTCTTTGCCGGCGAGCTTTCAGCGATGCGTTTTCCGGCCACTAAAGCGCGTTGACCGTAAGGAACGGCCAGTTTGACCCGATAGGAGAAGAGGTCAGCCGGGCGTGGATACCAGCCGCTACCCGAGGATAAAAAACTGCCCTCAGGGGCGGCCATCGGCGGCATGCCGCCGAGTACGCTGCGGTGATCGCGGTCGCGTTCAAGCGCCGGTAACTGGCCTTCGTAGTGGATGACGACCTTTTGATTGGCCTTGGCGAGGTGGATCGTCCATTGCCGGTAACCTTTTGGACCGCCACTACGCTCCGTGGTGACCATTTGATCGCCGACCTGCGCACGGGTAACGTGCAAGGATTCATGCAGTAGAAAACGGAAACTTCGTGCCGTTATCTGCAACTCGGCTTCGGCCTTGAATTGCCGGGTTTGTGGGTCGAGCGCAACGTCGAGCAGCAAGTCAGGATCGCTCGCACTGATGGCGCTGGCAGCGTAGAAAAACAGGCCGAGCAGAGCTCCGGCGGTGTTACAAAAGCGAGTGAAATTCATGGCCGTGGGGGAAACTGGATGACTAGATCTAGCTGGCTGTCACCACGCGCAATGCGCAGCGGGAGCCAGGTGCCGGGTGGCTGGCGACGGATGATAGCCACCGCGTCGCCACTGCCGCTGGCCGGGCGTCCGGCAATATCGACAATCCTATCGCCGGCGCGCAGCCCGGTTTTTTCAGCCAGACTGCCGGTGCTTACGGTGCTGATCTGCAAACCCTGCGTCGCATCCTCCAGCACCACACCGAGGCGAGGGGGTTCGTTTGGTGGCATCGCCTTATTGGGCAAAGTGAACGCGGCGCTCGCCAGGCCAGCCTCAAGATGAATACATTCCCCTTCCAGCGCCACCGGCAACAAACTGGCGACTTTGGCTACGCCCAGAGAACTGAGCTGGTGCGGCACGCCATGGCCATAACGAATGTGACCGCTGCCCATGACGCCGACGACCAGTGGCGGATTTTTGCGGCCATCCTGGCTGACTGCCAGACTCAGGGCCTCCGCCATGGCGCGGTCCCAGGTCAGCTGGCTGTCAACGAAACCCTTGAAGCCAGCATCCGTTGAAGCTCCCTTTTTGGCTGCCTGCGCGCCCGATGTTTTTTCATGCATTTTGTACATCTCACGCAAAAATTCCGAGTATTCAGGGAGCGCCGGTGCGGGGCTGCCAATGCCTTCACGGGCCTCTTCTGGAACGTTTTCCCAGCCTTTCTCGGCGACCATGCGCGTCAGCTTTTTATCGACATTGAGCGCCCGCACGGGGATTCTGTTGATCCGCGCAAACTCAAACAAAGGCATGTAAATGTGCGGCGGGAAGCTCCATACCTTGTCCCACTCAGCCTGTTTCAAAAACTCCTGGGTGGTCAGCGAACCGGCCACCCACTGGTCGAGCACCGGCTGTACGCGGCGCGGAAACATCTCGAAGCCAATCACCATGTTCGGGCGCTGCGCGTGCAGGGCAGAGAGCGTCTGCAACTGCCAGCGATGATGGTCCTCAAGGTCGTGCTGCTCGCCCAGTAAAACGACATCCTGTTTGGCCGCATGGGCGACAATCTCCTGGATGCTGGCTGGTTTGGGCGGTGTCGTGCTGAGCGACAGCCAGTTGCCACCCTCCTTGCAATAGGCTGGCGTTGGCGGCTCGGCCAGCGGTTTGCGCGAGGACAGCGCGGCGACAGCGATCCCGGCGCTCACTACCAAACAACCGATGTAAAAGGTTTTTATAGTCATTTTCAGCATCTAATGCGCTCCCCAAGGTGCCTTTTCGACAAGTGCACACCGTAATGTTTCCCTAAGCTCATTCAACCGATCCGTATTTTTTCGCCATAGCCGGCCAGTTCAAGGTAACCCTCACCGGCTGGCTGACCGTTTTCGCTGACGCGAATGGCACCTTCCCAATACACCGTGCCCACCGAGCGGCGACTATCCAGCTCCTGATCATCAAGCAGCGGGCTGAGTTCGAACACGCGTTGGCCAATTTGCAGCCGCCAGGCGACGGGGTATTCAACGCCGGTGCGCGGTGAACGCCAGCGGCGCAACGGGGAGAAATTGACCGCCTGAGGCGAAAAAATCTGGTCAATTTTCCCGGTTGACCGTAACGAACCTGCCGCCCACTGTGGGTTGCCGCTGGTATCGCGCAAACGAAAGGCCATCAGTGCGCTGCCGTCGGCGAGATTGATACCGACCCAATCCCAGCCTTGCGCCCCGTCGGGCAGCAGTTCACTCGACCATTCGTGATCGAGCCAGGCATGGCCGCTGACTGCTTCAGCCCGGCCCTTCAACGACACCGAGCCGCTCACCGCCAGTTGCGGCCGGCTGTAGTAATAACTCGCATGGCGCGGGTCAGCCGCCTTGCTGCTGAAGCCAGCGCGACCGTTGAGCAGTGGTGGGGCGTTGCTCTCCAAGGCGAGATCGTAGGAGAAATCTTCGCCGTGAACGCGCGCCTGATAACGATTGCCCTGTTGGGAAAAACGCCAGTCGCCGATCCACACTTCGCTGCGCCCCAGCGTAAAGCCGGCGTGGCCGAAGCCAACGCGGGCAGTCCGTTCGCTGTGGCGCAAACGGCCATATTCCGGGTCGGCAATGGCGGCATGGGCGAGCATCAGTTGACGTGGGGCAAAGCGGCTGGCGTTGCTTTCGCCGATCCCGGTTCGGACGCGAAAGAAGGTGATCTGAAAGCCCAGTGGCTGGCCATCTTGGCGCTTCAGCCAGCCGGTGGCGTACCACCATTCGGTCCTGAAATCAGGATGCGCACCAAAGTCGTCCGGAAAGACCAGGCGCCGTCCGGGCAGTACCGGGGCAAAGTCGACCGCCGCAGCGGGGCTGGGCAAGAGGCCGCGCCAAGCGGCCAGCGCAATGAGGAAATGGCGGCGTCGCATTTACCAGTCCTCGCGCACGGCGAGCACCGCATCCTGACGCATGGCCTGACGTCCGGCCATTACCGCTGCCAGGCTGGCAAGGGCGATCAGGCTACTGGCGAAAAGCAGCAAGGCGCCCCACGGCACATGCAAATCCATGCTCCAGTGAAAACTCTGGCGGTTGACCACCTCGATCAGGATCAGGCCAATCCCGGCCCCGGCCAGCAAGCCGCCCAGCACGCCGATACTGGCGACCAGCGCGCCTTCAAGGGCCAGCATGGCGCCGATCTGGGCACGGCTGACGCCAAGGTGACGCAGCATGCCAAACTCCTTGCGCCGGGTTGCTGCCAGCGAGGCAAAACTGGCCGCCACGCCAGCTAAGCCGATGACGATGGCGACTGCCTCGAGCAGGTAAGTGACGGCAAAAGTACGGTCGAAAATGTGCAGGCTGATGCGTCGAATCTCGCCCGGTCGGGCGACTTCAAGGGTGGCATCATCGGCCAGCGCCATCAGCCGGTTGGCCACTTGCTCTGTGGTGCTTGGCTCGGCAACGGTAATGGCGGCATCGTTCACCCGTAAATCGCCAGTCATTTGGCGGTAGACCGCAAGATCGATCATCAACGCACCGGTCTGGCGAGAATAGTCGCGCCAGACCCCATTGACATGAAATTCACGCGCCACGCCGCCCAGCGGCAGGCTGACGATTCTCCCCGGCTGCCAGCCGAATTGATCGGCCATCGCCTCCGAGATCCAGAGCGCCGGCAAGTTTGAGAGCAGCGCCTTGCCGACCAGCGGCAACACGCTGCCATCGGCCGGGAGCGGCCGGGCGATCAGGGCGACCGGGGCTTGGCCTTCACCCAAGCGCAACTGGTCATGGCGGGTGAATGCGAGGTGCTTGATGCCGGGCGTACGGGCAATGGCGGCCTGCAAATCCTCGCCCATATAGGCGCTGCTTTGGGCACGGCCAGCGCGCAGGTAGAGGTCTGCAGGCAGCAATTGGCTTAGCCACTCATCGACCGATTCACGGAACGAAGCAACCATGATCGCCATCGCCACGGCAAGTGCAACGCTGGTCAGTACGCCAGCGGCGGAAACCACGGCGTAACCGGGGGCGCTGACCAGACGGGCGGCGGCCAAGCGCCAGGCCACTGAGGTGCCGTGCTCGGCGAGCGGTTGCGTCAGGCGATGGGCGGCGGCCGGGAGCAGCAAAATGCTGCCGGCCAGCAAAAATGCGATGGCCGCATAGCCGCCCAGCGGCAGACCGGCTAGCGGCGGTATGAAGCAGACCGCCAGGCTCAATGTCAGGGCCAGCAAGCCCGCCCAAGGTCGGAGATGGCTGCGCATCAACAGGGCATCGCCGGTTGATTTGAGGGCTTGAGCTGGTGAAATATCCGCTGCTTGCAGAGCCGGTAGGGCAGCTCCCGCCAGCCCGGCCAGCAGCCCGAGGAAAACATACAAGGCGGTCAGCGCCGGTTTGAATTCCAGTTGTGGTTGCAGCCCGGAAAAATAGCCAGCGCCGAGATCGCCACCAAGTAATTGCAGTGCCGCCCAGGCCAAACCGTAACCGAGCGCGACGCCGATGATGCCGCCAAGCAGACCAATTAGCGCCCCTTCAGCCAACAGCCAGCGGATCAGCGTGGCGCGCTCAAGGCCGAGGGCGCGCAAGAAGGCGAACTCGCTGCGCCGCTTGACGACCGATAGTGCCTGCGCCGAAAACACCAGAAAAGCGCCGGTCAACAGGGCAATCGCCGCCAGCATACTGAGATTGACGCGATAGGCGCGGCTCAGATTACCTGACTGTTCGCTGGCAGCCTCGGGCGTTTCGAGTAATACGCCGGCTGGCAGGGTAGCCTGCAAGCTGTCGCGCAAGCTTTCTGGCGAGCTGGTGCTGGCGACAATCAGATCAATCCGTGACAGCTTGCCGATGCGCCCAAAGGCCAGTTGGGCAGCAGCAATATCCATGACGGCCAGACGCTGACCATCGACCACGCCCGGCAGGTCGCCGGCAACGCGCAGCTTGAGCGAGCGGCTACCGTCCTGCACCGTCAGTTGTTCGCCAATCTTGACGCCGTAGGCTTCTTGCGCTGCCGAGCTGAGAAAAATCGAATCTTCAGCCAGCGGCGCAAAGCGATCGCTTTTGTCATGGCTCTGCGGCAGCAAGCGCGGCGCAACGCGGGCCAGCGTGAAAATGTCGACGCCCAGTATCCTCAGCAACTGTTCGTGGCTGGCCAATTTGGCCTCCACCTCAACGATGGGCGTGGCTACGGCAATTTCCGGGTGCCGCAGGATTTGCTCCAGCAGCGTTTCATCGAAGCCGCTGGCCGGGCCAACCAGGCGCAGATCAGCCGTACCGGCCAGCACGCGCACACCGCGGCCAAATTCATTGAGCGCGGCTTCGTGGATCGCCTGCACCGCCATGCCCAGCGCGACACCGAGGATGATGGCGAGCAATGAAAACAAGGTCGCCATGCGCCGCCGGACCAAGGAGCCGAGAAAAACCGGGGCCAGCGTCATTCGCTCAGGCCGTCGGGCGTGAGATGCAGGATGCGATCCGCTGTGGCTGCCGCTTCGCGGGAGTGGGTGACCAGAATACCGATGGCTCCGACCGCACGGATACGTTCGCCGAGCAAGGCGAGCACGCGAGCGGCGTTGGCCGGGTCGAGATTGCCGGTCGGTTCGTCGGCCAGCACTAGTCGCGGGCGATGAACCAGCGCCCGGGCAATCGCCACCCGCTGCAATTCGCCGCCAGACAACTCATGTGGCCAACTGGCGGCGCGCTCGGCGAGGCCGACGGCAGCGAGCATTTGCCGTGCCGTGTTGTCAGTAGCGGCACCCGAAGCGCCTTGCAACCACAGGGGTAGCACGACGTTTTGCAACAGGGTGAGATGCGGCAGGATGTGAAAAGCCTGAAAAATAAAGCCCAGCTTGTTCCGCCGCCAGCAGGTCAGCGCGGCTTCATCGAGCCGGGCGAGGTCTTCGCCATCGAGAACGATTGTGCCGTGATCCGCCCGGTCGAGGCCGGCGATGAGGTTGAGCAGGGTCGATTTGCCAACCCCGGACTCGCCGACGATCGCCACATATTCACCGTCGCGCAGGCTCAGCGAGGTGCTGTGCAAGGCCACTCGGCCATTAAAACTGCGCGACAGGGAATTTAATTCAAGCATGACAAATTGATCGGTGTCAGGTGACGATGCTTATTGTGACTGAATTATTCATGGATATTTTTTCTTCAGTATCGTCCAGAACGGAGTTATGGAAGTCGATAAAAAATGACTGTGTTTAGCTTATTATTGCGATTGCTGTCATTTTTTGTCTAGGACAAAATAAATTCTGTTCCTAGTTCAACTTCTGCTGAATACGCCGGGAAAGTTCGCTGATGTTGACCACTGACTCCACCATGCTGGCATTTTGAATGCGTGCCACGAAAAAATCCGACCTGCCTAGCAAAATCTGCATCTGTTGCGGTCGACCGTATTTTTGGCGCAAAAAATGGGCTGCCGTTTGGGTAGAGGTTAAGTATTGCTCCGAGCGCTGCCGGCGAAATCGCCAGGGAAAAACATGAACATACTCCGCTTGATCCTTGGTGATCAGCTTAATCCAGCACACAGCTGGTTCTCGGCGCCCGATGGCAACACGGTTTACGTGCTGATGGAGGTTCGGCAGGAAACCGATTACGTCCTGCACCACGCCCAGAAAATCATCGCCGTCTTTGCCGCCATGCGCGATTTTGCCCAACAACTGCGGCTGGCCGGGCATCACGTGCATTACCTGGCTATTGACGACCCGGCCAACAGCCAATCGCTGCCGGCCAACCTGGATGCGCTGATCGCCGAATATTCGGCCAGTGTCTTCGAGTATCAGGCGCCCGACGAATGGCGGCTCGACCAGCAACTTGCCGACTACGCCAACCAGCTCGCCATCCCCGGTCGGATGGTCGATAGCGAGCATTTCTACACCCGCCGCGACGAGGCCGCCCAGTTGTTCGCCGAGCGCAAGCAATGGCTGATGGAACATTTCTACCGCCAGATGCGGATGCATCACGGCGTGCTGACGGCCGGCCCCGGCAAACCGCTCGGCGGCCAGTGGAATTTCGATCACGACAACCGCAAACCATGGCTTGGCCTGCCGCGCGAGCCAGCCGACTGGCGCAGCGAGCACGATCATTCTGCGCTCTGGCAAAGCATCCAGCAGGCCGGCGTCGCCAGCTTTGGTGAACCGAGCGCGCAGCGCTTTCGCTGGCCGCTGAACCGTGCCGAAGCCTTGCAGCAGCTCGATGATTTCATCGATGAAGCCCTGCCGAATTTCGGCGATTTTCAGGATGCGCTGACCTATCGCGCCTGGCGGCTTTTCCACTCGCTGCTTTCCTTTGCGCTGAATACCAAGATGCTCAATCCGCGCGAGGTTGTCGCCAGGGCTGTCGCGGCGCATGAGTCAGGTCGCGTGCCGCTGGCGGCGGCGGAAGGGTTCATCCGGCAGATTCTTGGCTGGCGTGAGTACGTGCGCGGTGTCTATTGGGCCAACATGCCCGGCTACGAAGCGCAGAACTACTTTGATCACCAGCAGCCGCTGCCGTCATGGTTCTGGACCGGCGAGACGAAAATGCGCTGCTTGGCGCACGCCATCGGCCAGTCGCTCGAACACGCCTACGCCCACCACATTCAGCGCCTGATGGTCATCGGCAACTTCGCGCTACTCGCCGGGCTCAATCCGACTGCGCTGCATGGCTGGTATCTCGGCGTCTATATCGATGCCTTCGAATGGGTCGAGTTGCCCAACACTGTCGGCATGAGTCAGTTCGCCGACGGCGGCAAGCTGGCGACCAAGCCCTACGTGTCGAGCGCCGCCTACATCGACCGCATGAGCGATTACTGCAAGGGCTGCCATTACGACAAAAAGGCGCGCGTCGGCGAGCGGGCCTGCCCGTTCAATGCGCTGTACTGGGATTTTTTTGCCCGCAATGGCCAACGTTTGTCGGCCAACCCAAGGTTGGGGATGGTCTATCGTCAGCTCGCCAAAATGAGCCCGGCAGGCCTGGATGCTGCGCAGAGCCGGGCTGATGAAATTCGGGCCGGGATCGAGGATTTGTAGGCGGCGTGTCTGACAGGGCGGCCTTGTCGCGGGCCGCTGATGGGCAGGGGGTTTGAGTCAGTGCTGCAGCACTTCTCCCCCTGTCAAATAGCTATTCCTTAAAGCTCTTGTGGCAAGTGCGGCAGGTGTCGTGCAGCGTCTCGTAGGCAAGCTTGATCTGCTTTACATCATGGCTTTCAGCCGCTACCACCAGAGCCTCCGCGGCCTTGAAAAAAGACTGGCGGCTGGTCTCGAATTTCTCCGGCTCACTCCATACGGCGGCCTTGGCTTTGGTCGGCGGGTAATTCGTGTCGGGGCCAAAATGCGCCCACGGGCCTTCTTTGGCTTTGTTCAGATTGTTGGCCAGAATCGAAAACTGTTTAGCGTCGTAACGCTGATTACGTAGCTGCAAGCCCATCGGTTCAAAACTTTTCAAGATTTCCTTGAAGGCCGCCCGACGCTGGGTGACCGGTTGTCCGGGACGGGTATCTTCCGGCTCGCCACAGGCGGTGAGAAGGAACAAGGGAAGCGTAGCGATGAGAAAAGATTTGCGCAGCATGGTTGGGCCGTTTAGTTTGACGTGCGCGATTATGAGCCATCTTGACGCACAGTTCGAAAAACTCCGCTTGTGCATAGCCTGCCACTTCAGTCTGGCGTTATATTTATGGAACCTTAGACATATGCTCCAAGGCCTGTTTCTGGAGTTTTTCATCATGCGTCATCTTCTCGCCGGTCTCGCCACACTGCTGTTTTTTCTGCCGCTCAGTGCGCAGGAAGGGGCCTACCGTTTTTCTCCGGTCAATCAGTACGATATCAATCTGACGGCGGCTTATTGGAATCCGATCATTCAATATGTATCCGAAACCAGCGGCGTCAAACTCAACTTAAAAATTGGGCGAACCTCTGCGGATACGACGGCTTACGTACTGGCGCAGGAGGTTGAATTTGTTTTTTCCAATCATCTCTTCAGCCCCGAGCGCGAACAATTAGGCTGGAAAGTTTTCGGCCGCCGCCAGATGCCGCCGGTGCATGGCCAAATTGTAGTGCCGGACGATTCAACGATCACCGATATTGCCCAGTTGAAAGGTCAGGAAGTGGCTTTTCCTGGTCCTGAAGCACTGATCGCCTACAAGTTTCCTTACGCTCATTTGCTCGCCAAAGGGGTAGACGTCAAGGTTGTTTTCGGTGGCAATCAGAACGGGGCACTGGCCCAGCTTTTCTCAGGCAAGGTCAAGGCGGTTGGCGGTAATTCGCAATTGATCGAGGGTTATGCCAAGCGTGAGAATAAGAGGTTTCGCGTATTGTGGAGTTCTGAGCCAGTCCATGATCTGGCTTTGATGGCCGCCAGCAAGGTGCCAGAGAAAGATTTGAAAGCGGTGGCCAATGCCTTTGCCAATATGCACAAGAACCCCAAAGGCAAGGATATTCTGCACCAGGCGTCGCTCAAGGTAGGGCTGACTTCGGATGCCTATTTCATTTTGTCGAATGGCGCTGAATATTCCACCTACCGCAACTTTTACCAGACTGCCCCAGCTGCGCTGCGCTGACCAAGCATGCGCCTGTCACTATCTCGTCTTCTGCCCAAGTCTCTCGTAGCACGCGTTTTTGCGTTGTACACGGTAACTCTGCTGCTTTTTGTCGGCAGTGGTTTGTGGCTGTTTTACCATTACCAGTTCACTCAGGAAATGGAGGATGCCCAACAATCGGCAACCATGCTGGTTGAAGTGGTAGCGCAGACGATTTCAGACAGTGCAGTGATCGGTGACTACGACACGATCAATCGCACCCTGGAAAAATCCGTGTTGCGTTCGCAGTTTGCATCGGCAGCCTTCATCGATTTGACTGGTGGCGTGGTACGCAGCGAAAACCAGGTTGAGCCGGTGGTGCACGCGCCGGATTGGCTACTCAATGCGGTGGCTGAGCAACTTTCCGACGTTAACCGCACGGTTAATGTCGGTGGACGCGATTATGGGGTTCTGCGCTTGACCTTTGATGTAGGCGTTGTCGCGGGGGGCATCTGGCTACTGACGCGCGGTGCGCTAAGCTTGGCAACCATCAGTTTCTTTGTCGGATTACTGCTTATCTGGTTTCCGTTACGTCGTTGGTTGGGTTCATTGGAACGGGTACGGACATTTGAGGCTGATTTTCAGAACGACGCCGAGCTGGCTGGCGAAACACTGCTTGCTGATGTGCCCGAAGAGTTTCGTCCTACCTTTGAAGTGCTGAATCGCACGGCGGGGAGCCTGCGGCAGGAATTGTTCCGTCGCGAACAGGCCTTGGCTTCGCTGCGTAGTTTGCTGGCGGGGCTTGTGCCAACGGATCAGCCGGCTGGGAGAGAAGGCAGCGATGACATTGCCCTGCTTTCACAGTCCATCGTCGAACTGGTGCAGGAACGAGAGGCCGGGCGGCGTCAATTGCAACTCGCCAAGGAGGTTGCAGAGTCAGCCAACAAGTCCAAGAGTGAGTTTCTGGCCAATATGAGCCACGAAATTCGCACCCCGATGAACGGCATCATCGGCATGACGGAACTGGTGTTGGAGACTGAGCTTTCCAGTGAGCAGCAAGAGTTTGTCGGCATCGTCAAAAATTCGGCGGAAGCCCTGCTGAGCATCATTAATGACATTCTTGATTTTTCAAAGATTGAGGCTGGCAAGCTTTCCATCGAGGCCATTCTTTTCAACTTGCATCAGACTCTTGAGGAAATTGTTCAGTCGCTATCCTTGCGTGCACGGGAAAAAGGGTTGCGCTTGGCCTATGAAATTGATTCAAACGTTCCCGCACACCTGATCGGTGATCCTTTGCGTTTGCGCCAGATACTGCTCAACTTGATTGGCAATGGACTCAAATTTACCGAATCAGGCGAGGTTGTTGTGCGCTGTGAAATTGCGCCGAATTCTGACAGAGGAAAACTTAAATTCACCGTGCGGGATACCGGGATTGGTATCGAACCGGAGAATTTGGGACAGATTTTTGATGCCTTCGCACAGGAAGATGGCTCGATAACACGTCGTTTCGGCGGAACCGGGCTGGGTTTAAGCATTACCCGTCACCTCGTTGAGTTGATGAAAGGATCAATGTGGGTTGAGAGCGAACCCGGGCGAGGTAGCCGTTTCTATTTCACGATTGCGCTTGCCAAGGCAGTGCCGGCGGAAATTGCAGAGACTTCTGATGCAACCGGCCAATCCGAAAAGGTCCTTACGCCAGCGCCGGTTGCAGCGGATGGGCCCAGCATTCTGGTGGCAGAAGACCATCCGATTAACCAGAAATTGGCCATGGCAATCCTGACCAAGCGGGGTTATCGAGTCACGTTGGCAGCAGACGGCCGAGAGGCCATAGCAAAGTTTTCCGACGAGCGTTTTGCTGCCATTTTGATGGATATGCAAATGCCGGAGATGGATGGCCTGGAAGCAACCATGGCAATTCGTCAGCTGGAATCCGATCAGAAATTGCCGCGCACACCGATTGTCGCGATGACGGCCAATGCCATGCAGGGTGATCGCGAACGTTGCCTGGAGGCAGGAATGGATGATTACCTTTCCAAGCCGATCCGGGCGGATGCGTTGTTCAGCCTGCTTGAGCGAATTCTCTCAGTCAAAATCCCATAGCAGGTGCGCATCAAGCAGCAGGCGGTAGCGCAGTTCAAGCGCTTCCAGCTGCAACAGGCGGGCGGCGAGTTGTGCTTCGTTGGCCAGGCGACGGGCGGCGAGCAGTTCATTGAGGCTGCCTTCGCCCAACTGGTAGGCACGGGCGGTCATCTCGGCGGCACGGGTCAGGCTTTCGGCGGCGTTGCGGCTGGCTTGCCAGGTGGCCAGGGCGGCATTGGCCGAGTGGTAGAGGGCGGCAGATTCGGCGGTAATTTTTTGCAGCGCACCGGCTTCGCGGTAGCTGGCGGCGTTGGCTTGGGCGTAAGCGGCATCGCTGGCTGAGCGGCGGGCGCCACCGGGTAGCGGAATGCTGATGTAAGCGCCGAGGATGTGATCCTCGCCACCGCGTTCGCTGGAGACATGGACGCCCAGGGTTGGGTCGGGCACGCGGTCGCGGTTGCTGCGCCCGGCTTGCGCCTGGGCTTTTTGCGTTTCGTTGCGCGCGATGCCCAGTTCATGGCTTTCCTTGAGAATGGCATCGAGCCATTCCTGGGCACTGCCGGTGATGGCGGTTGGTTCGGCAATCTGTTCGGGTTTGTCGAGCGGCAGGCCGGGGAAACGGCGGCGCAAATCCTCGGCGGCGCTACGTTCGCGAACTTTGGCCTGGGCCAGTTGGGCATCGGCTTGGGCGAAAGCGGCTTCGCTCAGTATGCTTTCCAGCCGTGCGGCATCGCCGAGTTGCTGGCGGCGCTTGACCGATTTTGTCTGCTGGTCGAGCAGGGTCAGTTGTGCGGCCCATTGTGTTGCCGTGGCACCTTCCTTGAGCCAGACGAACCAGGATTTGAGCAGGTTGCGGCTGGTTTCATGCAGCGCATCACCCTGTGCGGTTTGGGCCAGGGCGACGCCGGCAGCGCCGAGTTCGGCATCGAGCGCCGCCTTGCCAGGCAAGCGCAGCGGGCGTTCGAGCGCAGCGTTCCATTCGCTGAAGCGTTCATTCGGGTTGTTGTTCGGGTAGGTTTTGCGCTGCTGGCTGCCGAGGCGAACGTTCCATTCATATTGCCCGGCTTCCAGTCGGCTACGGTTGGCTTCTTCGGCCTGTAACTGGCTGCCGGCTGCTTGCACCGCGGGGTTGGCGCGCAATACGCGGATGACGATCTCGGCGGGCGGCAGGTTGGGGGTGGCATTGGGCGTCACTTCGGCAGCAAAGCCGGTGCCGCCTATGCCGGCGAGCAGGATTAGAACGAGATATTTCACAGGCGCCCCATTTCAATGACCGGGACCAGCCAATAGAAAATATTGGCGTGTGGCAAACTGGCCTTGATCAAAGCCAAGACAGCACGCATTTGTTCTTCGGGGCCGACGGTGCGGATCTGGGTGCGCGGTGAGTGGCCGCTGACCAGTTCGCCGGGCTCGACCAGCTTGATGACACTGCCGTGGCCTTCGGCCTGGCTGGCGGTAAAACCGCGCACCAGATCGGGCCGCGAGAGCAGGAGGTCTTCAACGTGTTGGGCAACGTCGTTGGGCAAGGTTAGTGAAAGCAGGACATCAGCCATGATTTCCCTCCGAAAAATTGGCGGTGCGTTTGACGCCAAAGCGGCGGAAGAGGATGGGGAGCAAAACCAGCGTGAGTGCGGTCGACGTCAATAAACCACCGATAACCACGATGGCCAGCGGGCGTTGCACTTCCGAGCCGGGACCGCTGGCGAAGAGCATCGGCAGCAGGCCGAAGGCGGCAATGCTGGCGGTCATCA
>ERZ724516.435-NODE-435-length-26129-cov-4.919537_pt1 | contig 26129 bp, 32 predicted proteins | sample MGYA00376049_ERZ724516 | MGnify/ENA primary metagenome ERZ724516 (study PRJEB28724, sample SAMN07190886) | activated sludge metagenome | isolation source: activated sludge of sewage treatment plant in Hong Hong | place: USA: Christiansburg, Virginia | collected... | reverse complement strand
AAACGCGGCGATACGATCAAGTTCTGTGTCAAAAACTCGGGAAAGATCAAGCACGAGATGGTGCTTGGCACTGAGAAAGAGCTCAAAGAACACTACGAAATGATGATGAAGTTCCCCGAGATGGAGCACGCGGATGAAAACATGGTGACCGTGCAACCAGGGCAGACTGGTGAGATCGTTTGGCAATTCACCAAGGCCGGAAAAGTCAATTTCGCCTGCCTGCAGCCGGGCCACTATGACGCAGGGATGAAGGGCGTTGTTGCGGTGAGCACAAAAAAGTAACAGCCAATGGACTGCCAGTTACCTCGCGCCAATCACGTATTCACATCACTTTCGCACCAGGAATCAATCATGAAAACTCTTACCTATACCTTTTTCGCTTTGCTGACCGTCGGCACGGCGTTTTCAGCCCATTCGCAGACCCAGGAGAAACCGGCCACGGCGCAGGTAGCGGCATCGACCGCGAATATGACGGACGGTGAGGTCCGCAAGATCGACAAAGAGGCCAAGAAAATCACCATCAAACACGGCGAGATCAAGAACCTGGACATGCCTGGGATGACCATGGTGTTTCAGGTGAAAGAAGAGACGTTGCTGAGCAAGGTCAAGGCGGGGGACAAGGTTCGTTTCACTGCCGAGAAAATTGACGGTGCTATTGTCGTGACGGACATTCAGCCCGTAATGTGAACTGGGCACAACGCCGGAAGCAGAGCGAACATTTTTCGGCGTTGGTGACGATTGGAATTCCAATCATTCGCGGCCACCTTATGTGTGTTGCCGTACTGTCAGAGCGAACCATAGGGGGTGAAGATCAGCGTCCCATCAACCAACAAGTTCAGGAGAACAGGATGCTCACCCCAAAGGAAATTGAATGCCTGCGCGCATGCAACGAATGCGCTACTGCGTGTCTTCAGTGCGCGACAGCCTGCTTGAGAGAAGAAGACGTCAAGCCCATGGCCCGATGCATTGCGTTGGACTACGAGTGCGCCGATATCTGCTGCCTTGCCGCAACGTCTATTGCGTCGGGCAGCACACAACTAGACGCTGTGTGCGCACTTTGCGCCAGCGCATGCGACGCTTGTGCTTCGGAATGTGACAAGCACGCAATGGACCATTGTCGGCATTGTGCAGAAGCCTGCAAGCGATGCGCTGACGCTTGTCGCAGCGTGGCGAAGTAATTTTTACTCTAACGCAAGGACACGTCCATGAACTACTCAACACACAAACCAGTCCGCAACACCTAACAGCAATCGGAGTCCAGCGAAAAGTTGCTGGCACTCTTCGCCGCAATGGTTAGTAGACTGGCGAGTCCATGGTCCGTGGATGTACACGGTAATCGCAAAGGCATCACCACGCGAGCAATGAACACGGTCAGCACACCAGATCCGGTCATTTAGCCACCCGACTAACTCAGTGCAGGCTTTCTCAGAGTCGGACAGGCCACCGCTTCCTGCACAAATAACAGCGCGTCCTGCAACCAGCAGATCAACGTTGAGTTGCGCGGGGGACGGGGCATTGCGTATCCTGATGAATTCCACTATTCAGATCAATCCAACGCTGGCTGCACATCTTGCAGAAGCCCCCTGGTCGTCAAACCTGCATCAGTTCAGTTGCTTGAAAGACTCCAACTAGCTACAGCACTCGCCGTGCCTACCCGCTTCTTGAATAGGCGGGCAAGGGTTTGAGCCATACGAACAAAATACACAGCAGTCCGCGGGCAGCGGCTTGAGTACTGTGTGGCAGTTCAGACATTCGTAAAACCATTGGCATGCATCCGTGGGCATTGTCTCACTGCGGGAAAAGCCGCATGCAGGACACTTTAGCATCGACTCCAGTGTGACAGTCTTCAATTCGCAGCCCTCACCAACGTGGACGGGTAGCCAGCATTTTTGGTGGATTCAGTTAAGGCCGCCACATTGGTCTTGGCATCGTCAAATGTGACCACGGCTTGCCGCTTCCCAAAGTTGACATCCGCTTGGCTGACACCGGAAACCTGCGACAAGGCCTTTTTGAGTGTGATGGGGCAGACAGGGCAATCCATGGACGGAATCGCCAAGGTGACCGTCTTGGGCGAGGCGTTAGCCACCACGGAAGCACCGCAGAGGATTAAGGCAATGGTAGTTAAGACGAGCTTCTTTGTTTGTGACGAATTTGGCGCTTTCATGTGCGTTTGCTTTCAATAAAACCAGGGAGCAATCAGGGGGAAGACCAGTGTCATGAGCAATAGTGCGCAAACGCCCAAAAAGAAGCGTTTGTAGCCACGTCGGACGTGCGGGACTGCACAGAATTCACCAGGAGCACACTCGGACACAGGACGCCAGATGCGTTTGCCAGCAAAAAACAATGCAATCAAAGCCGCGCCGATGAATAGCGGTTGGAAGGGCTCCAAGACGGTGAACTTGCCAATCCATGCGCCTGAAACTCCCAAAGTGATCAATACCAACGGCCCCAGGCAACACGCAGACGCGAATAGGGTCGCAAGTCCCCCGGTCAGGAGACTAGAAAGGCCGGTTCTGTCGCGGCTTCTTTGTGTTTGCGTTGTACTCATGCATTGAGCATACTGCCGTACTTCAGTACGGAGTCAAGACAAATGAACACCTCTTTTGAAAATTTGACCATTGGCGCTCTTGCCATCCATGCGCAGGTCAATGTCGAAACCATCCGCTTTTACCAGCGTAAAGGCCTTGTGCAGGAGCCAAGCAGGCCGCAGGGCAGCGTGCGCCGTTACGTTGCTGAGGACTTGGGGCGCGTACGTTTCATCAAGGCGGCTCAGCGATTGGGCTTTAGTCTGGCCGAAATTTCCCAACTACTGAAGCTGGAAGACGGCGCGCACTGCAATGAAGCACGGGAGCAGGCGCAGTTGAAGTTGGTGGACGTGCGCGCCAAGCTGGTGGACCTACAGCGCATTGAAACTGCGTTGACGGACTTGGTGGATCGCTGCTGCGAAGTGCGAGGTGACATTCGCTGCCCCTTGATTGCCGCGCTGCAAGGCATTGCATAGGGATCAATCAAGGCGAATAGGCTTGTCCAATTAGCTCCCCCACACACAAAGGGCGCGGTGGTTTCGTTAAAACCTGCCGATTGGCTTTTGAAATCACTTTTGCCGGTGACAGCATTCAGACGGGCAATCTGGAATCTCTTGCAGCGGCCTTGGGTCTGAAGTCGAATTTGAAGCAATTGTCATTCCGGTGTTGGCAAAAAACCGAAGGGAGTCGTGAAACGGGGCCGCCTCACCCAATTCAGATTTATTCAACAACGCTTCGATCAAGACACACTGGCCCAACAGAATGCGCTCGATTTGCATGTCCAATGACTGGTTGCGAGACTTCTGACATTTAGATTACAACTTTGTAACTTGGCCGTCATGCTGGGGCAAATATTCGACTAGCAAAATGGTACCAAGGATAGAACATTGGTACAGCGTCGCTGATACAGCGCAGAGTCTCGGTCACCGTCAACTGCTCAAAAAGGACACATTCAGTGACTGGATCTTGAATAGTCGGCCAATGAGCAAATTACCGGGCATCGATCAACAGCGGACTGCACTAGGAACCGAACGTCACAAGAAAGGAGTTCTGATCATGGAACATAACCCTGTCGGACACGAAAGCCCTCCCAGCTTTTGGCGCTCGCGTTACGCAATCGGCCTGATTGTCATTGGAGCGATTGCCGCCTACTTTTTGCTGACCGAGCACCTGGTGCACGTTGTTGGGGCACTGCCTCTGCTGCTGTTGCTGGCCTGCCCGTTGATGCACGTCTTCATGCACCACGGACATGGACACCACCACGGCGAATCCTCCCCCCATGGTGCAACAGAGAAACCGGACAAGTCCGGTCCAGGAGAAGCATCATGAGCCATGCTCAATCCGCCTATGGACTTTGGGCATTGGTAGTTTTCAATTCGGCTATCTTCATCATGTTCGCCTACAGTTTCTTCAAACCTGCAACTGCACGGGACTGGAGAAGTTTTGGGGCCTTCTCTGCATTTATCGTGGCCCTCTTTGTTGAGATGTATGGCTTCCCGCTGACCATCTATCTGATGTCTGGCTGGCTGCAGACCCAGTACCCGGGACTTGATATCCTGTCCCACAACTCCGGGCACTTGTGGTCAACTTTGTTGGGTGAGAAAGGTGACCCGCACTTTGGGGTATTACACATTGGCAGCTACATCTTCCTGGGCTTGGGCTTCTTCTTACTCTCCAACGCGTGGAATGTGCTGTACCACGCACAGCGTCGGCACACGTTGGCTACAGCAGGTCCGTATGCGCGGATACGCCATCCACAATATGTGGCGTTCGTTCTCATCTTGCTGGGATTCTTACTGCAATGGCCAACGCTGTTGACGCTTGTGATGTTTCCCGTGCTGTTAGTCATGTACGCGCGATTGGCAACCAAGGAGGAGTCTGAAATGGCCACCCAATTTGGTGATGACTATCAGGAGTACGCCAAACGCACTCCCCGGTTCATTCCCCGTATGAGCTGAAGGCAAGGCTTGGCTGAGGTGCGGAGCACACCAAAACAAAACTGCTCACATTAGCATTTTGATATAGAAGGACACTGCAATGAACACCGTTGATCTTGAAGTCGAAGGCATGAGCTGCGGCGCGTGCACCAAACATGTCACCCAGGCACTCCAAGCAGTTGCCGACGTCGGCGAGGTCGAGGTGAACCTGTCCACCGGTCGGGTTCGCGTCCAAGGGAGCTTTCCGACCGGAAGTGCACCCCTGCTTCAGTCGTTAGCAGCTGCCGGCTATCCTGCCAAAGTGTCGGATAACCCAGAGGTTGTACCTCCCGCAAAGACATCGGGGTGCGGGTCCAGTGCCGGTGGTCGTGGTGGCTGTTGTTGCTCCTGATGCAAGCAGGCGTGCCAGTTCTGGGCGTCGGCTATGCATCAATTGCACCGACATTGTGCTGAATCGTTAGGGAAGAGAACAATATGAACCACTCATCACACGCCTCGCACGAGGAGCTTCACGGTCAACACCTCTCTCACAATGACGGACAAGCGGACCAGACCGCCACTTTAAAAGACCCCGTGTGTGGGATGACGGTTACTGCTCAGTCCGAGCATCAAGTGGAGCACAGCGGGCGTCTGTTCTATTTTTGCAGTCTGCGTTGCAAGACCAAGTTCAGCGACAACCCTAAACAGTACATCGTTGACGATCCGGCGCCCGCGGAACCCGCGGCGCCCCCAGCGTCTGACGGAGCGGTCTATACCTGCCCGATGCACCCGGAAATTCGCCAGGACCACCCTGGTACCTGTCCGAAGTGTGGCATGACGCTTGAACCCGTGTTGCCTTCACTGGACGACGATGAGAACTCTGAACTTCGTGATTTCCAGCGACGATTCTGGTGGTCGTTACCCCTTACCATCATGGTTTTTGTGCTTGCCATGTTTGGCCACCGCCTGCAGTGGATGGACATGCGCATTCAAAGCTGGGTCGAGTTTGCGCTTTCGACGCCCATTGTGCTCTGGGCTGGATGGCCTTTTTTCACCCGTGGTTGGCAATCGGTGATCCACCGCAGTCCCAACATGTGGACTCTCATCGGACTCGGAACTGGAGCAGCGTTTGTCTACAGTGTGGTGGCAACCATCGCACCCCAGGTGTTTCCAGTATCCTTCATGGCCATGGGTCGTGTTGCGGTCTATTTTGAGGCCGCGGCAGTCATCATTTCACTCACGCTGCTGGGGCAGGTGATGGAGCTCAAGGCTCGCTCGCAGACCTCCGCCGCCATCAAGTCCTTGCTGGGCCTGGCACCTAAGACAGCGCGACGCATCAGACCTGATGGTGTGGAAGAAGATGTGGCGTTGACGCAAGTCCACGTTGGTGACCTTTTGCGGGTGCGCCCGGGAGAAAAGGTTCCCGTGGATGGTGTCGTCATGGAAGGCCGTAGTTCGATCGATGAGTCGATGTTGACGGGCGAGCCAATCCCGGTGAGCAAACAAGTCGGTGACAAAGTCATTGGTGCAACGATCAATTCCAGCGGTGCGCTTGTCATGCGCTCCGAAAAGGTTGGGTCGGCAACCGTACTGGCGCAGATCGTTCAAATGGTTGCCCAGGCCCAGCGCTCTAAGGCACCCATGCAGCGAATGGCTGACGTGGTTGCCGGGTACTTTGTCGTGACGGTCGTTGCGATTGCGCTGCTGACCTTCTTTGGCTGGGGGTTTTTTGGCCCGCAACCCAGTTGGGTCTACGGCTTGATCAACGCGGTGGCGGTGTTGATCATCGCCTGCCCCTGCGCCCTGGGCTTGGCGACGCCCATGTCCATCATGGTTGCCACCGGACGCGGCGCGACGCAAGGGGTGCTGTTCCGTGATGCCGCAGCCATCGAGAATCTGCGCAAAGTGGACACCTTGATCATCGACAAAACAGGGACGCTGACCGAGGGGCGCCCGACCTTTGAAATCGCCATTCCGGCACCGGGGTACACGGCTGACGAGGTGTTACTGATGGCCGCCAGCCTGGATCAGGGCAGCGAGCACCCGTTGGCGGAAACCATCGTGCGAGCCGCACGGGATTTGGGCATGGTCCTGGTCAAACCCGACAGCTTTGAGTCCGGTTCTGGCATTGGGGTGCGGGGTGAGGTTTCCGGCCGCAAGTTGGCACTGGGCAACTCAACCCTGATGGAACAGATGGGCGTCGCGGTCACTGCTCTGAAGGTCCAGGCGGAGGGCCTGCGCGCCAAAGGCGCCAGCGTCATGCACCTGGCGGTAGATGGCCAACTGATGGGATTGCTCGCCGTATCGGACCCCGTCAAAGCCAGTACGCCGGAAGCCTTGGCAACACTCAAGGCTGCTGGCATCCGTATCGTGATGGCAACGGGGGATGGTCAGACGACCGCCAAGGCTGTCGGGCAGGAATTGGGGATTGACGAGGTCTATGGAGAAGTCAAACCACAGGACAAACTCGCTTTGGTAGAGCGGTTGCAGAAGGAAGGGCGTGTTGTTGCCATGGCGGGAGATGGCATCAATGATGCACCCGCCCTGGCCAAGGCCGACGTTGGAGTAGCCATGGGAACGGGAACCGACGTTGCCATGAACAGCGCACAGGTCACCTTGGTGAAAGGGGATTTGCGAGGCATTGCCATTGCGCGCTCCCTGTCCGTAACGACGGTTGCCAACATGAAGCAGAACCTGATGTTCGCATTCCTGTACAACGCGCTGGGTGTGCCGATTGCAGCCGGAGTACTTTACCCATTCACAGGCTGGCTTTTGTCGCCGTTGATAGCAGCGCTGGCGATGAGTTTTAGCTCGGCATCGGTTATCACCAATGCCCTGCGCCTGCGCTCCTGAGCACTGTGGATTTCCCATTCCACCGGGAGGCGAGTACGACTGTCGAGTCCCCGGTGGTCAAAGTTTTTGCAGCGCTCGATGATCACAAGCGCCTGGCCGGGCACATGTCCAAACCGTCGCTCATGATGGCTGGCACGACGATGACGATTGAAACCGACCCGCTCGAAGGCAAGGCGGTTGGATCTGAAATTCGGCTGCGTGGACGTGTTTTGGGTATTCCAATCTTTGTCGTGGAGAGAGTTGTTGAATACACCGCTCCGTTTCGCAAAGTTTGGCAGACAACCACCGAGCCAAGGCTGCTGGTCATCGGGTCCTATCGCATGGGCTTTGAATTGATGCCCCAAGCGCAGGCGACGGTCTTGCGCTTGTGGATTGACTATGCGCTTCCTTCTGTTTTTTTTCCACGCTTGATCGGCGAATTTTGGCTGGCTTTTACGCGCAATGGTGTGTGGACCAAATGGTCCGGGATGCAGCGAATGGGGTTTGACGCCTATTGGTGTGCGCTGATGTCTCTCAGAAAAGTGTCGCCCCAGAAGCCATGCGTACGGGCTGACATATTTGTAATGCCAGCGTCATGATTCTGATGCCAACCCAAGCGCAAACTTCATACTGTCTGAATACAACAGACGGTTCAGTTTCATCGAGCTATATTGGAGAATATCATGAAGACACAAGCAGCGATCTCAGCACTTTTTCTTGCCTTGGTGGCTACTGCTTCCATCACCGCAGTAGCAGCTGACGCGAAGGAAGAAATGCCCACTGTTGCGGCCGTGGCGCCTGCACAAAAGGACGAAAAGGCGGGCGCGCCACAAGCCTCTGCCAGTGCGCCGGCCTTAAAAAAACATGCCGCGCAAGATCGCTCCAAGCACTACCACCCTCGCGACGGGAAGTAACCTGGCGCGCAATCCGATGAAGTTCGGCACGCTTGAGGCGATGCCGGGCTGACAAAGTGTTTGGTGCAGAACAGCAATTGCCTGTGGGTGTGTTGAATTAGTGGGCCGCGGCGCTCGGTATGACGACGCATGGAGAAAGACCAATTTCCGACATTTGCGATGTGAGAGCTGTATAGGCTCAACTGAGAGGCACAGCACTGCTTCTTCCACTCGCTGTGTGCTGCGTAGCCGACTCCCAGAAGCAACAGGATGCCAACGAAGATTGTTTGCAACCTATTGCGCTAGGCCGGCTGATATCGCTATAACTCCTTTTAAGCCGCTACCGAAGCGTCCGATTGCTTCCTTGTGTTGCTTCAGTTGGCTGTATCCCAAGTAGCGTACGTCCAACTCCGATACGCGCGAAAACGCCGGCCGCGCAAATTGGGAGCGCACATCCTGTTCGCGAACGTCCGGGGCTACCAGGAAGAATGCAGCGCCGGCATGCTCTGGAACGCCCAAAGCCAAATCGAGCATGCGCACGATGCCCGAGTAGATGCTGGTACTGTGTTCAACCTCAAAGGCGGCCACAATCTTGCCGGACTCCTTGGACACCCAGAGGACATCGATCAGTGAAACTGTATCAACAGCACCATTGGAGCGGATGGGGTTTGGGAGGCTATCCAGACACCCTTCGCTAAGACGGGCTCCAAGATACAAACGATTCTTGTCGTTGCTCGCTATCCAGATGTCATACCCGAGCGCCTTCCCCAAGTCACGAAGCCAGCCCTGAATCTCCGTATGGGTGAGGTCATTCTCTTGGGCGACAGCGAGTGCCTTCTTTGACGCTTCGCTTTCGGCATGGATCTGAGCCAGGGCGGCCTGCCACCCAGCCTCGCCATCGCTGGCTTGCGGAATCACGTAGCGCCCGGAACCAATATCGAATAACAGCCCGGCAACTGCGCCCAGGTCGTTGGAAAGGAGGGCGCGATGCTGCGCCGTCAATGAAAGCATGCCCTGGCGCAAGGCCAGGTAATCCGGCCAGCGGCCGAGCTTGACATTGGCTCCCGTCAGGAGGTTGTAACCCTTGATGATTGCAGTGTTGGACGGGGGAATCACTGTGGGATGCAAGAAATACAGCAGGTTCGCGCATGCCGGCCCTAGTCCCTTGATATTCTTGCCGTCCAACTCCCTGACCGCCTGCACCAACTCAGCTTCATCCTGGCAACAAAGACAGATGTCCAAGAATCGTCCGAATGCGATTTGGTTGTCGCGGTTCTCGTAAATGTCTGGGATTCGGAGTTTAGGTTTCCAGAGGAAGGCGTGGTCGGCGCCTTTGAATATTTGGCGTTGCTCAGCAATGGAGTGCACTACCGTTTCTAGGGAGGACCCGCGATAGGCGGTTCCGAATCGATTTTCTCGAATCTCCTGAACAACGACTTGCAACCCGCGTCGAATTGATCGGAAGTTTTTCAGTCTCTCTTCCCAAAGGAACCAACTTTGGTAAGTGCCGTGCGCATCGACTCTCCATCTTTCGATAAGACTATGGCATCCAGGTGCACTGCTGTCGGGAGTAGCTTTCAACGAATCATCCAATTGCCATACTTTCAGTTTCGATTGTTCGTCTGCTAGGCAAACGCACTACTGCTCGTTTCTACACTGTGAGCCCACTCCAACATTGCACGTCAGGGTTTGGGACGAAAATTGAATCAGCTCAGTCTTACTGCAAGTTCGTCGACGGCCTCCGACCAGTCGGAGTCGTCCGTAATGGCAGCAGACAAAAACGTTGCCTGCGCTATGTTCCAGAATGGAGCCTGACACAGTGATACGCCGGATTGAAATCGATGAGCAGAAATGAAGGCATCAATATCTCGGGGATCACCGGCCCAATTTGTCTGCACAAATGGCTAAGATCGTGCCGGGTAGTTTCCATTGAACTCTCCTTTGTTCTTCGGGTGCCTTGACACTGTTGCGCGCACCAACTATGCAACCAAAATGGTTGCTTTGTTCACCACTGACTATACGCTCGCTATAGCTGGTAAACCGAAGGCCGGTCGCGGTGCTTGAGCATGTCGTCTCCACGGCCCACGAAATTCGGAGCACCGGGATACCAGACCCAGAATCATAGGTGCATCCCTCAACCATGCATCGTGAAAAGAAGTCGCTGACCGACCAACTATAGCCGCGTGCACTACTGTGAAAACATCACTTGGCGGTCAACTTCCTGAGCAACCGGATCCTCAGCGATTGGCGTTCTATTGACGTTTTTCCCCTCTGCGCCATTCGAGCGGCCATGGCAATTTGCTTTCGAGGATGAAAATATCGTTTGCCATCCTTGGCCATGGACCAAACGCTGCTTACATCGTTGTCCACGGGAGCGATGTACCCATCCAGTTGCCCCGGCGGAATGGCCGTGAGGGTTGTTCTCAAGCGGGAGCGCAGCCGCGAGTGCCAGATCTGCTTGTCCTGCTTCTCGGACTTGGCAGATGCAATGCCAAATATCGGCGTCTTTCTTCTGCTACGGCTCACTCGGCGACTCCCAAGGTCACCAACTTCTCTTCAATCTTGGCCAATACCACTGGATCCCCGATGCCCTCATGCTCATGCGTCTGGATGAAGTTGTCCGTGCACCAAGCGGGCCAGTTCAGAAAATCATCGTCCAGGGCAAACCAGTCTCTGGGGTTCCTGCGCACTACATCCAGCCAGACCTGCATACCGCGTGGCATATCAACAAATAATTGCTCATACATTTGGCTATGAAAGGTCGCGCCAATCACGCGATGCCGCAGATCAGCTGGTAGCCGCTTCGCGGTGTTGGCGCAGCCGTAAGTGCGTACCCAGGAAGTGCTGAGTACGATCTTGATATCGGGGTATGGCTCCAGAAGGCTGACCAGCAGATCGGCGTGCTGGAATAGCTTGTATCGCGGAGGGGCGTTCAAGTACGCTCCTTTTTTGGGATGCCACCGCACGTTTTCGTGATGCAGGACACCATCGAAATCGAGGTACAGGATCAGTTGCCCAGCGCCTTTCGGTTTCTTGGCTGGATAGTGCCGCTCGTACATTCATACCTCCAGAACCAAGGTGGGATTGAACGTCGCGCTTTCGAACTCAAAGTCATCTATGCTTTCTGCAAACCATCGGTTACGGATGTAGCCCGTAAGTTTGACCCCGATTCGGGTGCGACCGACCGAGTGGAGTGGGCGTTTGGCGAGGCGTTGGTGTGTCGACAGAGGATGGCGGTCAACCCCAGTTGCCCAGCTTTGGGGACGCAAGCGGTTTCTGAACTTGGGATTCATGGCTGGTCCCTCTCCCTCAATGGACAAGATCCGGCGGAGTCTTGGCACCCGCTGGCGCCGGCGGCGGATCGGGGTCCTCCTTGGCTTGCGAATCACGCTTGACGTCGCACTCAATCTGCAGCTGCTCAATCCATTGGTCGGGCGTCAAGGTTTCGCCCAGCAAAATGCACTGGCGCTTGACCGTGGCAAAGTCGCCAGCGGCAAGTTGATGCATCTGGTGCAGATCCGCTCTCCAACTGTCCTTTTGACTTCGCTGGAAGTCAGTCAGATTCTTCTTGATCCCTGCTTCACTGACAAACATGGCCCAGCGCTGTTCGGGACTCAGTGCGCGCAATTCCAGTTTGAAGGTGAAGCGGCGCAATGCCGCGGTATCCAGCCCACGGAACAGATTGGTTGCTACAACAAAAATGCCGGGGAATCGTTCCATCCCCTGCAGCAACTCATTGACCTTGGTGACTTCCCATGACTGATTCGCCAGATTGCGGTCACGAAGGAAGCTGTCACCCTCGTCCAGAAACAGAATGGCATCTTCTGCCTCGGCCTCCTGGAACATGGCCGCAAGGTTCTTTTCGTTGTCACCCACCCACTTGGAGAGCAGATCCGATGCACGCTTGCTGATCAGCCGTTGGCCCAGCTGTTGTGCCAGATACTCCACAAACTGGGTTTTGCCGGTGCCGGGCGGCCCGTACAAACACAGCGACCCCCTGGGGCGCAGTTTGAGGGCCCGCAGGATCTTTTCCGGGCCGAATTTTCCACTGTGGTTGATGTATTCCAATGAGTACTCGGTGACGCACTCCTTGGTTCTCGGCGCAGTGTCGCGATGCAATGCAGCCAACGACCGTCGAACCGCACGGATCAACGCGCCTTCCCGCTCCCTTTTGGTTGCTGCTCCACTGAGTTTGGAAGCCCGCAGTGCCGCCTCGATCTGCCTGGCGGACACATCTTCCAATGTCAGTAACTCCGCTTTGGTCGCTTTGTACAGTTTGAGGTCCGCGACCATCCGCTCCATCTGCGTGCGCCGTTCTTCCCTGCCGGCCTTCTTCAGCGGTGCGTGGAAGACAAATCGCGCCACACACTCTTCCAACAGGTTGTCCGACCCAGGACCTGCCCACACGGTGGGTGCTGGATTGGAGTCCAGCAACAGCTGATCCAGCGGAGCAATGTGGGCGTTGTCGAGTTCAATTCCAAAAAACGTGCGCAAGAATTCGGAGGGCCTGCGTTCCAGAACATCACCTGGCTTTTCGACGACCAGTACGGCATTGGCGCCATGGCGGTCGTGCAGCACGCGTTGGGCCACAAAAGCGATGCACGGCAATTCCCCAAGTGCGTTGTCAAAGTCCTGCAGCACATAACCGACCACCTGCGCCTGGCTTAGAAGCTCACCCAATAGGGATCGTTTCGCAAGGAAATTGGCGCCGTACAGTAACAAATTGACGCCAGCGTCTGTTGTTTGTGCGCCGTTGCGCAGAATGTCCACTGCAAGTTGGAAGTCCTCGGCTGCCATGCGCGCCGGGATGCCTGCACTTGGTGTGACGATCAAGGGCTTCAGTAGGCTATCAAAAACGCTTTCCAGCGGGTCCGACAGAACATCGACCCAGAAATCCGAAATTCTCGGGATTTGGTTGTCCTTGCCTTGGCCTTTGAGGATACGGCTGGTGCGCAGGATGCCCGAGTTTGAAAGCGCCTGTTGCAGTTCTTGTTCGGTGCAGTCCAGCATGGTGCACCACAGATGCGCAACATTCGAGCGGCGTTCCTTGACCAGTTGGTTTAGCAGGTCACGAAACTCGCTGGCTGCGGCGCACGTGAATGCCAGGACCAACACCTTCTCTTCGATCTGGGAGAGCTTCAAGACCTTGCAGAACTCTGTCGCCCGCAATGACGCCGGGTCCGGAGCCTTTCTTAGCAACTCTTCGAAAGAGGGGCCAAGTAAGGTCGCGCGAGCTTCCGTCATACTGACGAAGTCCGCCCAGTGATTCATCACCCATTCGTGCATCGCGTAGCCTTCCAACATTAAGCGAGCCTCCTTCAGACTGGCATGGGTCGTCACATTGCCTTTTCCCAACTGGTCCAGTAGTCGAAGTGCGCGTTCCAGCGAAAGCTTTCTGGCACGCTGGTCCAGTTGCACAGCCTGGGCTTCCTCGGGCCAGTCCAGCAAGTCAGCGCCAATGGCATACCAGCACGCAAACAGCATGGGGTCCTGAGCAATGCGAGCTTGCACCTGGGAACTTGCAATCAGACGTACGAGCCAAACGGCGAGTCTGGGAAGATGGAGATGGCGTTCGGTCATGGCGCACTCATGGAATTGAGGTTTTGAGGTCTATCCACCGAAATGACATCCTTGAATTCGCGCAGAACGGATGCGACCCGCGGCAGACGGAAGAAGTCTTTTTCCGGAAAACTGACCTGCGGGTGAAGCAGGCCGTCGAAGTCGAGAAAGACGGCGATCTTCATGCGAGCCACGAGAAATCGTCCTCCGGTTCAAACCAAAGATCCAGATCCGGGTGGGGACTTTTCTTGCGTTGTGCGGCATGCGGCGTACACAAAGTGAGTAAGCAGCGGTCCGTGTTGTCCAGATTGCCAGGCTCACCGCATGCGGCGCAAAACGTCCTGGTGCCAGTCTCTGCTGTTTGGACAAGGGTGCTGATCTGTTTTATCAGTTTGACTGTGTACTCATCTCTCTCCTGACAAGGGGGATACTGCTCATAGGACAGTACGCCTTGGGGCGTCTGGATGTCGACACGAAACGGACCTCGGTAGGCGCCGAGTTCCCAATAGAACCTGGCTGCCCCAAACTTCTCTTTGACCTGTATCCAGTGAAATCCCCTCTTGTCTTCATCAAGCAAGGCGTCAATGACCTGGCAGAGGGTCGCAAAAGTCTGAAACCAGCCTTTCGCGATGCCGATGCCGAGGTGCTTACCCCCGAACATGTACGGAAAGCGGGTCTGGAGTTCCTTCGGAGTTTTCATGTCTTGTCTCCATTGAGAAATGGTTATGCCAAAGGTCAAGTCAACTTGACGCCCGATGCTCGAGCCACCAATCACTGAACTCCGACAGACACCCATGCGTCGAAGAGATGTTGTGCAGGGCATCCCCCGTGTTCGGTGAGCCATTGGGGTCGCGCAGGATCAACGCTGTGTGAATGCGAGAATGCACGCCTTCCATGTATGGCAAGTAGTCGTCAACAAATGCCACCGGACTCAGTTCATGGAGCGCATCGACTTTGGGACTCTTGCCAACCATTAGTTTGCCCGTCGCGATGACAGCTTCAATGGGGAATCCCAACTGATGGAGATTGCGCAGACGCGCTGGTGCAAATCGCTCAGACAGCGCAGACACGCAAACCAGCGAGAACCCCGCGTCGTTCAACTTCAGGCAGGCGTCAACGGCACCCGGCATCGCAGGCACAGACTCCCAAAAGCCTTCGTCAAACTTCGCACGAAACCGGATCAGTTGGTCACCGTTTAGACGCTCAATATCCCATCGATCTAGCGCCCAGTAAGCATGTGGATCCTTCTCCTTTGGATAGGCACCGAAAATTTGTTGCCAGACCCCGGCATACGCCCGGTTGTAGTCAAGCAGAACGCCGTCGGCGTCCAAGGCGACGATCTTTTTCATGGGTACTCTGCCAATGGCGGTTGCAATGGAGTCCGAGTGGTGCGAGGCAGCCGAAAACTACAACTTTGTTTGACTTCGGCGGTCGGTGATGCCTGACCCGAACGCGCCACGACCGGAAGGCCACAAAACGAGAGTCGTTTTGGACCACGCGTGAAATCGTCGCGCCATAAGGCAGATTTGGTGTCGACGGCGTGTCCACGCACGCGCCGCCATCGAGACAAGCCCATGCTGTGGGTGGGCAAGCTGTGCAATAAATCCCTGGGGGTGGGGTCCATGTATTTCTCTCCAGTTGAGGTTTTTCACCATGCCCATGGAAAAACACTGGGCAAGGCTTGACCGAACCGCCGACGGGAGAGATACTTACCTACGGCCTCAGAAACCTAGGCAGAGACGTATCTCTTTGTCGACAGCGCCAGTTGTTCGCAAGAATGATTGGCGTTTTGTTTTTTTAGGGTCTGTAGGTTTTTCCTTCGTATTTGGCTGACCAATATTCAGGTGGTGAGCGGCCGCAAGTCCTGCGGACTGGTTGCTGTATGGAGAACTGAATTTGTCAGATAAAAGGGGTGCTTGAGCAGCACCGAACGCAGAAAAGCTGGGGCCTTGTCAATCTCCGGTGGTTTTTTCAGTTCGAGGGCCACCGCAATCCAGTAGCTTTCACCTCTGCTGGCCTTGTTTTTTCCATTGAGCACGGCGTGCACAAGACTCTCGCTAAAGCCATTTGCCTGGGACCACTCGCGCACGGTCACTCCATGCTCCGCGAAGGCTTCCTTGACAGCAGTGATTGATTTATTCACAATGATTTGTCTAGATTTATTACAATTTATGTAAGGTTATCTGATTTGTCAAACATATTTCATGACTTATTGGTTTTGAAAGACGGAATTGGCGACAGGATTCGGCAGGCGCGGACGCGCGCTGGGCTCAAACAAAGTGAATTGGCAGAAATCGGCGGCGTCGCGCGTGCCACGCAAGTGGCCTACGAAGCCGGTTCCACTGAGCCAACAACCACCTATCTGAGGAATATTCAGCAGTCGTCCATTGATCTGCCCTACGTGTTGTTCGGCACAGAGACTCAGGATGTCTTGAGTTCCATCACGCAAGGATCGAGTGTCGACTGGCCACTCTTGCGGCGGTGTCATGACGACGTCGAGTTTTTTTGTTCTCGTTTTGCCCAGGACTGCCCCCATGAGTACCGGTGGCAGATGGTCCAGCAGCTCTACCAATCGATTTGCGCCATCAAGAACAAATCTGTACCCGGTCAGCAACCGAAGAAGCCCCTTAGTGCGCTGACCGTCATTCAGGGAATCTGGAACAGCTATGACGCGGAATTCCGGCAAAAGTAGTTCCACGTTTCGTTGGTGGAACTCTGCTCGGTCCAGAGTTCGCAAAGGCCTCACTTCGTTGGCGAGGCTCTGTTTGCCTCTCCCCGTCTTTCGCCAATTCAGGCATCGACTGTTCAAAGCAGATCGTGATGCCGGCACCGAAAGGCCAAGCGCAGTTTCAAAGTTGGATACCTATGTGCCGTCGCCAGAAGAACTCACGCTCTGGGCAGAATTTGTGGGGTCCGTGACAAATCTGCATGAGCACGAAGATCCGGAAGTGAACAGCCACCGAGAGGCAATGCTGTTTCACGCAGCACAGCCAAACCACTATGTAGAGCACTACCGCGTCAAGTTGTGGCAACGATTCATGTACCCCATTCATACTGCTCGGTTTTCCCGACACATGCGACAGCTGAAGGCAGAATCTGGCGACACCAGGAGGTCACGGGAACTGACCAAGCTGGTGGATGATGATTTGGCGTACATCGAGTTTGCAGGAAAGTCTCTGTCCCCTCTGCAGCGGTTTCGCACCAGAAGGGAGATCATCCGCATGCGCCAGTCACCATGGAAAGTGCGGTCGGCATTCATATCTGCCTCTGTCGTGGCTCGGCGTGGTCGAATTTCTGTCCACCCGGTTCCGGGTCGTGTTTATTGGCCGTTTCGAATCTTGCGAGAAGCCTTGATCGCCGCAGTAGTCTGGTCGATCATGGTTTCGATTTGGGAAACCGCAACGCGGGGTTGCCTTACCTGCAACTCGCTTGGTCTCCTGTACCTATCGGTATTTCTAATGTTGTTCGGCTATTTTGCCCACATTGCAGGCCCGGAGCGTCGGCAGGCAGAACGTTTCCTTGCGGTAGTGAATACTATTGAAATCGACAACTCGTGAGAAACATCGTTAACACGGTCTGGTGTTGCTTGATTGATATCTCAGATCAAATTGGATTCCATCCGATGAACGATGAACTCCCTGCTAAAACGATTTGTTGCAGATCAACAACTTGCCGACGCATTCTGTTGTCTTGACAGTTCAAGAAAAGGCGGTGACAGTCCACAGCTTAGCTGTAGGCAAATTTATTAGGAGAAGAAGTGCTTGGGGTAAAAAAACGATCAAAAACATTTCGCGACCCTGTTCATGGCGACATTAAAGTCGGACCGTTGCAGCGTGCCGTCATTGATACTGACACCTTTCAACGATTACGATATATCCGTCAGAATGGGCTGTTGCACTATGTTTTCCCTGGTGCGGTACATACTCGGTTTGCGCATTCCATAGGGACCATGCATATCGCACAACGCGTTTTTTGTCAGTTGTTTCCGGCTTACCGGTCTGGCGAAAAAATCGACAACCGAAACGACAGTGATCTCTATTGTGGGTATGTGGGTTTGGTTTTTGAGACCGCAGCCTTATGTCATGACATTGGCCATTGCGCATTCTCTCACTCCATCGAGAGCCTAGCATCCGAGCAAACTAATTCGATCAGTCTTTTTCAAACTTTCGAAACCTATATCAAAGACTGGCGAGAGGAGTTCCCTGCTTTGGGTCGCTGGTGGGATATACACCAAGCCGATGCGACCGCCTTCGTGGCCGAAAAATTAAAATCAGGTGCAACGAAGTCGAATTGGCTCCTAGAAGTTAAGCACGAGGAGTTGGGCATGCTCTTCGTGATGGTACTGATGAATAATCCAGCCCAGCCTAACATTGCAGAAACCTTCCATCATCTGTTTGGCGAAGATATCAAATACGAATCTTTCTGCCAAGATGTGGTCGCCCTTATGCGTGGGGAAAGTTGGTTGCCGTATAGCTCAGATTTCAAGAATGCTTTGGAATATCTTGCTAAAACAGTTCCAAAGCTGACCGGCCCAGCAAAGCATCCCGACCATACAATGGCATCCAGTCAATTGGCGGAAATCCTCCATGAGCTCATCAGTGGCACGTTGGATGTCGACAGATTTGATTATTTATTGCGAGATTCAAAATTCTCCGGAACAGTTTGCGGGGTGTTTGACCTTGAGCTTCTGATCAATAGTTTGGCCCTGCGATTCCTACCCGCTAACGGACATTTGGTTCTTTGTGTTTTGGAAAGAGCAGAGAGTACAGTCGATGATTTCCTCTGGAGTCGATTTCAGCTGTATGAGCAGATCATCAGTCACAAAGCGAATGTGATGTTAAACGCCTTGTTTCCCAAGGTGGTCGGCCCTCTCGTCGGCGGAGCATACGTATCGATTCCGAGGGAATTTAGTGACTTCCTTAGCTTCACCGACGACTCGATCATGTCGAATGTTCGAAAAAGCCTTATTGCCAAGGTCCCAAACAATACGGCAAAAGACTCTGCACTTCGTGGCGCGTTCCTTAGAACTAGATTGCCACGTTATTTACGGAGAGTATCACTAGCTGAATGCAAAGACGAAGATCAAGAGCGTGAGCTAATTGCAAACACCAAGTCGAAACTTTCAGCGGAACTCGGCAACATTGCAGTTGCGAATATATCTCACACCGTTAGCGGAACAGAGTTGATAAAACAAACCGCACCGTTGCCGCGAGTGATCCGTCGGTCACACTTGCCAGGCAGTGAGAACACTATTGAGCGGCTGGAGCCAGGCTATTTCAAGTCGTTGCATCGCGGGCCGACTTTTTCCGCAAAAACGGCCCATTTTTTCACTGAGCCGGAAGGCTCATAAGTAAGTACTATTTGAAAGGAAGATGAAATGCCAACTGTATTGAATCATGACAGGCAGGTCGATGGAACTGTTAGATGTGTCGACAGAAAAAGTGGTATTGCCACGGTTGCATATAACGGAGCGCGGTCGGTCGAGGTTTTTTTACCAGCTTTTTTTGGTGGCCAATTTGCACCATACCCCAACGAAGGAACGCTTCTTCACATGTGCATCGTTGACCCTGGTATCGGTTCCCCTCAGGTAGTCGAGGCTTGGGCTGACTAAAGGGAATTTGTGCGAGATGGCAGGCTGGAATACTTGGTGATGGCGCTACTTGCTTGCTTCCTGCACCTTCGAAGGTGGGAAGTCATATTTGTCGCTTAAACATAAAACAGGATGAGCTCTTTGATTTTGGGTCAACCAATAGGATTTCGCAGGCACCGTGCTGTCATTGGAGGATTGATTATCCGACCACTCGGCCGCTCCGGATTAGCGAAAAATAGTGCATAAGTAGATTGAAAGAGTGACTTTCACACCGGGACATACTGTTAGCAACGCGATGAGCCGTTAAACCGGACGCAGGTGGGCGCGCTCTTCAATGACCGTCAAATGAACGGCCAATCAAAGTGTCCACCTGCAGCGTTCGGACAAAAGCCAGACGGGACTTGCTTGACAAGCTCTCGGCATGCGCATTGCATCTGCGGTTCCAGTTCTTCATCCAGTCCCTGCAACGTTCACGTGTTTGGTATTGGGTTTGATTCAACGGCGTAGGCTTAATCACGTTAATCACCAATGCGTCCAGACACAATGCCTCCATCGTCAGCAAGACTCCTTGCAATCGTTTAGCCTGAAGCTTCTGAACCTTTTGCAAGCGCGCAATCGTTTTGCAGGCCAGCAACTGGCTGTCGGCAAAGGATTCGAAATTCTGAGCGGCGTAGCTCATTCGGGCTTCCAGCAAGCAGACGGTCAGACTGTCCCAATCCCCCAAGGCAGCGACGACCCGCCGTCGGGCTTCCACGGACTTTGGCAAGTACCAAAACTTGCCATTTGCTGTTGGAACGCGCTCCCCGTCTACCTCGATACGCGCGACAAATTGCACATGGATGTCTTCGTTGAGTTTGAGATAGGTCGACTTGACCAAATCGAAATTCACGATGGGATCCCATTCCAGAAAGTCCCAAAAAGGCGCGTAAAAAGTATCTGACGTTCTTGGGAAGAACTTCGCGACACGATGTACCAAGGTGTTCCTGGCTGCGGGCAGCAAGGTTCCCTGGGGCAGCACCTCGCCTCGCATATAGCGGGACCATAGGCCGCTCGCCAGCTTGAGTCCAGGCGTTTTGCCAAATACCGCTTCCAATTCCTGGACTTCCGTCAATCCACTTTCCAGAAGCACGGAATGACTCCAGAACGAGCCTCTCAGGCGGTCAACGATTCGCGTCTTGGGGCGCCCCCTATTGGCAGGTTTCGAGGCGGTCATGCCGAATATGCAAAAAAATCGTATTTTCGTTCCAATACGGTTTCCAGCTCTTGCGCATTCAAAGTCGACAGGTAATTTGAAATAGTCGTCGCAAACACGACGCCTTCGCGCAGGAATGCCCGGAGCACATCAACCACCTGAATCGGAGAGCACGAACGCAATAGAAGTCACGTAGAGAATAAAAAAATGCACTGGTCCGCCAAGACCAGTGCATTTCCTCCTCAGCTGCCATAGCTGCGATACCAACAATCCAAGTATATGGCGATCACCCATTTCTGCAAGTGGGTTAGGGGGAGGTGTTTTCTGCTCTTTTGAAGTGATCAGTGCACATGCCAATACGGGAAATGCAAGGAGTCAGCCATGCTGGCACAAGAAGAACTAATAGAACTGTGTGAAAAGCACCAACTTACAGACTTTGCCATCGCGGTGGTGAAGAATATTCGCAAAAGCGATCCATCCAGAAACGTCCGCAGCGGGACGCGCAATGTGGTCACCCACTACGCAAGCCAAAAAATGGGCTGCGTGATCAAAGCCGAAGCGCGTTGCACGGAATTAGCCGCGCTGTTTCAATGGGACCATGACCGTACCACCTACGAGTTTTACGACCAGCCGCCGCGGATCAAGAAGATCAGGATTGGTGAAAACGGCCGGGAGCGCTCTTCCAGCTACACACCAGACTTCTTTGTCCTGGCAGAGAATTTCATCGGTTGGGTCGAGTGCAAAGATGAGCGCTGGCTCAGAGCCCAAGAAGATGACGGTCATACCGAATATGTTCGCGATGAGCAAGGTGGTTGGCATTGCCCTGCCGCCGAGCGATACGCCGACAGTGTCGGGCTGGGATTCACCGTCCGCTCGTCGTTAGAGTCTGACCCAATCCTCATACAAAATATCGCAGACCTATCCGACTACTACCGGTCCGACTGCCCGGAGGTCGAACGCTCGCAGCTCGCAAAGGCGCGGACGCTGCTGGGCGGCGAGGGTTGGTGCTGGTTGCGCGACCTCCTCCAAAACACTGAGGGGCTGACGGCGGACGCCATTTTCAAAATGATCGCGGATGAGCAACTCTACGTGGATATGTACGCGTTTCCGATCGTGAACGAATCCCACCGGGTGCGAGTCTTCAAGTCGCGCACTCTGATGGAGTCCAGTAAGCTGTGGTTGTCCAGCCTCAACGCGCCGCTGATTCCGGGCGTGCCGCAAGTTGCACTGAAATCCGGAACGCCCGTACTTTGGGATGGACGTGCCTGCGAAGTCCTCAACATTGGCGAAGACACCGTCTATCTACGATCAGCTGACAAGCCACTGATAGAAATCCCGAAGCCATCTTTTGAGCTCATGGTCCGCGACGGGGCAATCGTTGGAACCCAGGATTATTCTGACCCGCGCGCAGAAAAGGCAGCGCGCCTCTTGCGAAAAGCTACAGCGAGTGATTTTGCCTGCGCACTGCGCCGCTATTACTGCATCCATCCTGAGTTGTGCCCGCAAGACGAGGTGTGCACTTCCAGTGACCGCGCCCGACGGAAGTGGAGAGCAACGGCCCGTGCCGGCGTTGAGGAGTACGGCAATGAATTTGTCGCACTGCTTCCAACCATCAGTCTCCGCGGCAATCGGAGCAGGCGGCTGGATGCCCCAACCATGGAAATCATGCATACGGTCATTGACGAAGAAGTGATGTCATCCACCCGATCCGGGTACTTCATCGCTTGGTCCCTGGTCAAGAGCCGTTGCGAGAAAGAAGGCCTGCTAGCGCCCAGCCGGCGGACGTTTGCGGCCGAGGTACGCCGCAAGAAGACTCCAGTAGACCTGAAGAAAGCCCGCGAAGGTGAAAAGGCAGCCTATGACCTGGAGATGCCCTATCTGTCTCTGGACCGCGAAACTCCTAAGCATGGGTGCCGACCGTTCGATATTGCCCATATCGACCACACGCAACTGGACTTGCAGTTTGTTGACGAGAGCTTTGGGCGCAGCATGAAAAAGGCCTGGTTGACGGTGCTGATCGACGCGTACACAAGGGTCATTCTGGCGTGGGTTGTTTTGTTTGATCCGCCAAGCTACCGATCCTGCATGCTGGTCGTCCGTGATTGTGTGCAACGGCATCAACGGTTCCCGAAAACCATTGTTGCCGATCAGGGGTCGGACTTCAAAAGCAAGTACTTCGACATGCTGATCGCCTATTTGGGATCACACAAGAGGATGCGTCCCGCTAGTAAACCCCACTTTGGCAGCATCATTGAGCGGTTCTTTGGGTTGACCAATACGGAATTTGTGCACGCACTTCGGGGTAACAACCAGGCACTGCAAAGTCCCAGGAGCATGTCTGCGTCCCACAGTCCGATTGATCTGGCCGTCTGGAATCTGCGGGCGTTTCGCGAGGCCTTCGAAGGATTCCTGACCAAGTGCTATCACGCGGCCGAGCATCCCGCATTAGGTGTCGCGCCAGCCAAGGCCTTGGAGCTTGGCATGCTGCAGTCGGGGGCCCGCACGCACACACTGATCACCTATGGACGCGAGTTTGTCATCGCAACCATGCCGACAACGGACAAAGGCGTTGCAAAGATTCAACCCAATACCTCGTTCAAGGGGAACCGGATCGAATATTTTTCGTCCAGTCTGGCCATCCATGCGGGGACCAGTCTGGAAGTCAAATACGACCCCTTCGATGTTTCTCGGGCTTATGTGATGGCGCCTTGTGGTTGGATCGAGGGTGTCAGCAATTACGCAGGCATCCTTGCCGGCCGTTCCGAGAAGGAAATGGAGACGATCTCGACGGAAATCAACGAACTCAATGGCCGAACCGGCCTGCGCGAATCGGAGCGTGCAAGCCTATTGGGGAACTATATTGAGTCCCTGCGGGTTCGCGAGGGCTCGCTAGCGATCGAAACGCAGGCGGCGCGTGACCGCGAACAACGGCTGACATATGCAGAGGGCGGCTTACTAGATACGCCCGCGGAGCCGGCGGACGACAACGATGCTGGCGGTGGGACCAATGTCATCCCGCTAAAGCCGGACATTCCGACAAAGCCAAGTCTCAAGAAAATGCAGCATGACGTGTTTGAAAACGGCACCCGCAAAGTGTTTGGGGACTTCGAATGACCAGACCCATCCCCCAGCAATTTGACAATGCACTTTTGAAGGGTACAGCCGAAGAACGCCTAGCGCACTTCAGCAAGAAGATTGTTGCGCATACGCATTTGTCGGACGCCTCCAATTTGGCGAAAGACAACATTGAGTTTGCACCGCACGGTCAGATCGTCGCGCTCATTGGCCCCACTGAGGTAGGGACCACGGTACTTGGAAGGAGCTTGTGTAGGTTCTACCAATCGTATTGGCCAACACCACAGGTGACAGGCTACCCGACTTCGATGGTGCATAGCATCGGCATTCAGGCTCCTAGCTCCTCCGGACGAATTGACGAAGGCTATTGGAAGCGTCTCTTGAAACTTATGTTGACTATTGGCGGCGATATCCTGATTGACAAGAAGCTCTATGTGCCACCGGCTGAATTTCAGCTTCAGCACAGTATCCCGCCGAATCTGCTTGGGAAGCAGGACATTGACACATTGCAGTCCGCCACGCTTGCCATGCTTTGCGCACGACACACCAATGTCGTCGTGATCAATCAGGCTGAAAGACTGTTTCCTGAAAACGATAAGGCTGGTTGCATTCGCAGCCAACAGATGCTTCGGGACCTTGCAGCCCAAAGTCAAACGCGCTTTGTCCTTGTTTCGAACTACCGAATTTTGAAGACAACCTGTGTGGGCGGAGACTTCCTCCAACGGAACCACATTGTCCACATGCGCCGGTACGACCACCTCGATGCGGAGGAATGGATCGACTTCAATTCGACCCTCGATGAGCTGTTGGGGCACATACCCAGCCAACGTCGTCTTGAACGATTGTCCGAGGACGGTGCTAAAAAGCTGTACTTCAATTCTCTGGGATGCATTGGCACCTTGAAGAACACGCTCACCATGGGTGTCTGCCACGCGTTTCGAACCAATGAAAAAATCACGGAAGCACTGCTTTTGCGTTTCGGCAAACCAAATGTGACCGCAGCCGGACTTGCCAAAGAGGCAGTTCAGGGGGAGCGGATGTTGATGGACACCGACGCGAAGGATATTGAGCGGATTCTGGACAGAAATTGGACGCCAGATGAGGACGCGGATTCACTGGCGAAAGGTGGCGCCAAAGCTCTTGCCAAGTACGATGGGCGGAAACTGCCCAGTCCAGTGGTGCGGCGCATCGGTGAACGCAAGCCTACACGCGATCCGGTAGGAGGGGCAAATGCAAAACGTGCTTGATCCATTTGCTGAGAACAGCGAAGAAGTCAGTTGCAATTCGACCTTGTTCCATGTTGAGCCTGGAGGAAGTCTGGGTGACCCCGAGGGATTGCTTTCCTGGCTAATTGCAGTTGCCCGGGCCCACTGTCTGTCTCCAAGAGTGTTCATGAAGCATTTGATCGAACAGTCGGCGACACATCGGGACCTGTGGAGTGGCACCACGTTCTTTGATCGGGATTGCGTCACCATCAACGGATATGGCAAATATGCAAGGATGGCAACTCGTCTCCTGGAAGGGCACACTCCAGTCGCGCTGGAGCCGATGACACTGCTAAAGCTTAACGAGTTGTTTCCCCACAATGGCGAGGGCACGTTATCCCGGTATCCAAAATGGTGTGCCGCTTGCTTGTGTGATCAAGCGCGATCGCACCAGCGCCCGCATTTGAAACTGGCGTGGTCATTGGAACACTACCGCGTGTGCCACATGCACAAGGTCCCCTTGAGCGAACGGTGTCCCGCGTGCGGCAGCCTGCAGTCCTTCTTTCCAATCTATCCCAGTGTTCTTCACTGCAACAGTTGTGACAGGTCTTTGCTTGCGGAAATCCCGGAAGATGTTCAAACAGACTCCGAGAATGCGACCCAATTTGATCTATGGTGCGCCAGCGCCCTTATGACGCTACTTGCCCGCCGTGCAGAACTCGGCGCCAGCGGAAGCATGGCCACATTTCGAGGCAACGTTGCCGATATCATTCACCGTCTTTCGCCTGGAAACAAGAAGAAGCTGTGTGAATCCGTTGGACTTCAGGCCTACGCCTTGAACGGGTGGCTCAACAAAGACGAAAGACCTTCCATGTCAGTGTTGCTCAAATTCTGTTTTGGCATCTCCGTCAATGTTGCTGACATGTTTCTGCCAGGTGCCGCGGATTTGGCCACGGAGCCGAACAACCTCGCTGCTGCTTCCAGTGAAAGACGCGCGCGGCCGATGCTGGGGTTTGAGCAGCGCAAGCAAATGGTAAGGCTATTGGAGGTGATCATTGCTGACATGATGGACTGCAGGCCTCTCTCCCTGGTGGCCGCACAGCTGGGACTGAGCCGCAGTGCGATGAAATACTGGTTTCGGCCGGAGTGCCGCGAAATTGTGAAGAAAAACAGGAGCTTCGAAAGCAGGCGGCAGGAAGTCCGGTACCGCGCAGATCACGAGTTCTTGCGCTCGGTCGTCCAATCGCTGCGCGCAGAGGGGGTCAATCCAAGTCGCAGGCGTGTCGATGCGGAGCTCATGCGAAAAGGACTTGCACTGGCACGGCCGGATCTATTCCTGGCG
>ERZ724516.431-NODE-431-length-26206-cov-8.443960_pt1 | contig 26206 bp, 24 predicted proteins | sample MGYA00376049_ERZ724516 | MGnify/ENA primary metagenome ERZ724516 (study PRJEB28724, sample SAMN07190886) | activated sludge metagenome | isolation source: activated sludge of sewage treatment plant in Hong Hong | place: USA: Christiansburg, Virginia | collected... | reverse complement strand
CAAAACCCACGCCGCAGGCGTCATGCTCGTTGGCCGTGGAATACAAACCGTTGTTTTGAAGATGTTGGATCTCGGCTGCCGTGGTCATGGCACTCTCCTGAAAATTGCAGTGGACTCGAAGAATACTGCAACGCAACAACGATGCCAAGTGAAATAATTGGGGTCAGATTCCAATTATTGACAGAGCAAAATCATCAACTAAAAATTAGGGACATATCAAAATTTATAGCAATAAAGTGAATGTTTACGAGGGCTAGAGCCCTATTTGATCAGTGACTTTTGGGTGGCCAACGGGCGCCCAGCCGTGCCTTTGGACACCCGCCGCGCCGTCATTTTTTGCAGATTTTTTACAAAATCGGGCTCGCCCAAGGCCCAACCTCGCAAGGCGGAGTCGGTCAGCGCCTGTTGCTGCCCTGCGCTGATGCCCGCCTGCACCAATTCGGCATAGGCCGCCTCACGGGCAAACGGGGTGTTGCCCAGGGCCCAGACCAGCGGATGCGGCGTGAGCAGCTTGTCGGTGCGCAGACCAATGTAGTGACCGTGGCTGGACCACGGGTAATCGCACGCCTGCGCCACCATGCCGGCGCGCACCGGGTTGAGGTCGATATAGGCCATACAGGCCAGCAGGTAGCGCTCGGTCTGGATCAGCGTGGATTTGTAGCGCCCCTCCCACAGCGTGCCACTGCGTTGCTGGTTGCCGTTGAAGTACCGCACATACCGCCGCCCCACCGCCTGCATCATCTGTGGCAGACCGTCCGCGGTCTGGGGCGTGGCCAGCAGGTGGAAGTGGTTGTCCATCAGCACATAAGCGTGGATGGCGACGGCAAACTTGCGAGCATTTTCGTCGAGCAGGTCCAGCATCATCTGGCGGTCCGCCGCCGTGGCAAAGATGGCCTGGCGGTTATTGCCCCGCTGGATAACGTGGTGGGGATGACCCGGCAGAGTCAGACGGGGAAGACGGGCCATGAGGGATTCACCACACAGGTGCCGGGTCTAGGTCAGGCCACGGGAAGGGCATCCACTACCTGCGCAAGGTCCGCGGGTAGCACAAAGCGGGTGTCCATCAAAGCCGTCAGACCAAACTCATTCAACAGCGACTGCAAGCGTTGAGCCGCCGCACGGTTGGGCTTGCCGGTGCGCCGCGCAATGATGAGCTCGTTCTTCATGCTGTGCTCCCACCCCACCAGCTCGGTCACGGTGACCTGGTAGCCGCTCGCCTCCAGGTACAGGCAGCGCAGCACATTGGTGATCTGGCTGCCCATTTCACGCGTGTGCAGCGGGTGACGCCACAGTTCAGCCAGCGGCGTGCGGCGCAGCGACAGCGCCTTGTTGGCATTCAGGCAACGGGCAATCTCGGCCTGGCAGCAGGGCACCAGCACCAGATAGCGCGCGTGTTTCTTCAACCCGAAGGCGATGGCGTCGTCGGTAGCGGTGTCGCAGGCGTGCAACGCAGTGACGACGTCAATCTGGTCCGGCAGGGCGTCCGATGCAGTGGACTCGGCCACGCTGAGGTTCAGGAACGACATCCTCTCAAACCCCAGGCGCGCCGCCAGTTCGCGGGACTTTTGAACCAGCTCCGGCCGGGTCTCAATGCCGTAGATATGGCCGCTCTTCGATGCCTTGAAGAACAAGTCGTAAATGATGAAGCCCAGATACGACTTGCCCGCCCCATGGTCGGCAAGCGTTGCACCCTCTCCAACCTGCGGTAACTCCAGCAGCAGCTTCTCGATGAACTGGTACAGGTGGTAGACCTGCTTGAGCTTGCGCCGCGAATCCTGGTTGAGCTTGCCCTCACGGGTGAGGATATGCAGCTCCTTGAGCAGTTCCACGCTCTGGCCTGGGCGTACTTCTTCAGCCAGGGGATGGGCGAGCGCGGGCTTGCTCTCCGCCGAGATAGTGGCGGCCATTGCGCGGGACTTGTGCTGTTTCATGGCGGGAGTTTGCCACGCCCAGTGCTGGCGCCCACATCCAGTGCGGCCCAGCCTTCGGGGCCCAGACGTTCCATGGTCCGCATATTGGTCTCGAAAATGGCCTCGGCATGGGGAAAGGCTTTCACCGCGCGGTCAATGCTGTCTTCGCGCAACAGGTGCAGCGTCGGATACGGCGAGCGGTTGGTGCAGTTGGTGACGGCATCCGGCGGTGCGTCGGCAAACTGGTAGAGCGGATGCAAACTGGCAATCTGGAAGACGCCTTCCAGATCCAGTTTGGCCAGCAGGCGGTTCGCCTGGGCCAGAAAATCGTTGAATTCCAGAAAATCCTGCAAGGCATCGGGTGCTATGAAAAGTGTAGTGTCCCGAGCAACACTGTCGAGGGCTAGCAGCGCATTGAGCTCCTGCTTCAAGTCTTCCAGCAGGTCCTTGAAGCCCACAGATCGGGTCACTGCGTAGTGCACCTGGTCCTTGACATCCACCGACTTGGCGAACGGGCACAGGTTCAGGCCGATGACGGCACGCTGCAACCAGCGGCGCGTGTCGGCTACCACTACGGCGTCGGCATCCGCCAGCGGCTCGTTCATAAAAACCGGTTGGGTTGGGCCACGATCAGCTTGGCCAGCTCATCCAGCAGGGAGTGCTGAATTTTGGTCGCGGCCCACGTCGTGGTCACGACACCAAATCCGTCCGCGTTGGCCAGCCTGAAAACCAGCAGCCCGTTGTCGTGATCCGGTGTCATGGTGACATTGCCACGGGCTTTGGCGTTGTACTCGAAGCGAATGGCCTGCAAGGTGTTTTTCTCGGGATGGCGTACGTCCTTGCGCTCATGCTCCACATGTCCAAATGAAAGGCGCTTCTGCACCCGTTCCAGGTCCGGTGGGAAGTTGACACTGACGGCACCTTGAACGGGTACACCGGACTGCGGGACGATGTCCCACCCCATGGCCACGTAATCGTAAACATCCTTGTCACGCAGCTTCTTTTTGCGGAAATCCACGCGAAAGTCCGAGAGCTTCATGGGTGGCCACGGTGTTTTTCCGTCGAGCGAAAAGCGGGGGGCAGCTGGCTCTATCACCGTGAGTTGCCGAGACAGCTCCTGCATGTACTTCCAGACGACGTAGCAGACCCGCTCCGTTTCCGCAGTGTTGGCCTCGAAGTCCTGCAGCTGTGCTGTTTGCTGGCTTTGCAGCGCACTGGCTTTCAACTTCAATTCGTTGAGAAAACTCACTAATCCTCCGGGGCCACTCTTGGTTTGGAGTGATTCTAACGAGTCGCCATCGCAAGCGACCCCCCCTATGCCCCCAACAACCGCCGTCCGGCCAGACGCTCATGCTCACGGGCGGCGAACCGGTCGGTCATGCCAGCAATGTAATCCGCCACTACGCGAGTGGGTGGAGTGTGGCTGTCGATGTACCCCAATGCGTTGTCCCCAGCCGCTCCAAAATTCAAAGGCAATGCTTCCGGCTTGGCCAGATAGGCTTCAAAGAGCTCGCGCACCACCTGTTTGGCAAGGCCCGTTGTCTGCATGACTTGCGGATGCCGATACAGGTTGCGAAACAGAAATTGCTTGAGTTGGGCCGATTGGCGGCGCATGTCCTCACCAAAAGCCAGCAAAGGCCCCATGGCGCGCACGTCCTCGACGCATGCGGGTGACGCGGCAGTCAGCGCAGCGCTACTGACGGCAATCACATCGTAGACCTGCGCACTGAGCATGCGCCGGATCGTCTCAAACAGCAGGCGCCTCTGCTGACTCTTCTGCGCCAATGCCGGGTACTCCCCAATCACTTGCCGGTGGAAATCAGCAAACAAGGTGACTTCCTGCAATTGCGGCATGGTGATCAGGCCGGATCGCACACCATCGTCGATGTCATGCGCGTTATAGGCAATCTCATCGGCCAGATTGCACAGCTGGGCTTCCAGGCTGGGCTGGGTTCGGTCCAGAAAACGCCGCCCCACCCCCTTGGGCTCAATCGCTTCAATGGCCTGCGCATTTTTGAGGCTGCAATGCTTGAGGATGCCCTCGCGCGTCTCAAACGTCAGGTTGATGCCGTCAAACTGCGGGTAACTCTCCTCCAGATGGTCCACGACGCGCAGGCTTTGCAAATTGTGCTCGAAGCCACCGTGCGCCTGCATGCAATCGTTGAGCGCATCCTGCCCGGCGTGGCCAAAGGGCGTGTGTCCCAGATCATGGGCCAGTGCGATGGCTTCGACCAGGTCTTCGTTCAGGCCGAGAGACCGCGCAATCGAACGCCCCAGCTGCGCAACCTCCAGTGAGTGCGTCAAGCGGGTGCGGAAAAGGTCGCCCTCATGGTTGAGAAAAACCTGGGTCTTGTAGACCAAACGACGAAACGCCGTGGAGTGCACGATGCGGTCCCGGTCGCGCTGGTACGCAGTACGAGTGGGTGCATCGGGTTCAGCATACCTTCGGCCACGGGACTGCGTTGGATCGCAGGCATAAGGTGCCAGTTTCATGGTGCTGCGATAAACGCGTCGAGGCTGTTGACTGCTCAGGCAGAACAGGCGTCAATGACCCGGCGCACCATGGCATCCGGAGCTCCCCGCAAAGTGGCGTGTGACGGGCCATCGATCAGGACAAAGCGGATTTCCCCTCGGTCGGCTTTCTTGTCCACGCGCATCAGGTCCAGATAGTGGCCGGCGTTGTCATTGGCATCCAACCGGGGGGCAATCGTTGGCAGCCCGGCCCGCTGCACCAGCGCGCGCAGGCGTTTGACAAAATCCCCGTCCACCAGACCCAGCGCGAAGGAGAGTTCGGCTGCCATCACCATGCCGCAACCGACTGCCTCGCCGTGCAGCCAATTGCCGTAACCCATGCCGGCCTCGATCGCGTGGCCAAAGGTATGCCCAAAATTGAGAATGGCCCGAATGCCGGATTCCCGCTCGTCCTGTCCTACAACCCAGGCCTTGATCTCGCAGCTGCGCTTCACCGCATAGGCCAGCGACTCGACATCGCGCGCCAGCATGCTATCCATATTGGCCTCAATCCAGTCCAGAAATGCGAGATCCGCAATCGGCCCGTATTTGATGACCTCGGCCAGGCCCGCGCTGAGTTCGCGCGCAGGCAAGGTCTTCAGCGTGTCCAGATCACAGACCACGAGTTGGGGCTGGTAGAAGGCACCAATCATGTTCTTGCCCATCGGGTGGTTGATGCCAGTCTTTCCTCCGACCGATGAATCCACCTGGGACAACAAAGTCGTAGGGACCTGCACATACGGCACGCCGCGCATATAGCTTGCTGCGGCATAGCCCGTCATGTCCCCGACCACACCACCGCCCAGGGCAAACAGCACGGTCTTGCGGTCACACTCGTGGCCCAGCAGGGCATCAAAAATCAGATTGAGGGTTTGCCAGTTCTTGTGCGCCTCTCCGTCTGGCAGTGTCACAACATGCACCGTCTTGTAGTGGCGTTGTAACGTGATCTTCAGGCTTTGCCCGTACAAGGGGCCGACTGTCACGTTGGTCACAATCAACGCACTGTCAACCGCAGGCAATGCGGCGAAAGTGCCCGGTTCGGACAGTAAACCAGAAGAAATATGTATGGGGTAACTGCGATCACCCAAATCGATGGTGACGCTTGGCGTGGAGTTCGTTGCTTGCATAGCCTGCTAGTTTAGGGGATGAGAGCATGCATCCCCGACTCTTCAGCTGTTCAGAGTCACCCCAGCCAGTTCCAGCTGCATCACGATCATATTGACCAGGGTAGCCACCGACGGGCGACCCGTTTCAATGACAAAGCGTGCCGTTTCCCGGTAGAGCGGGTCCCGCTGCGCATACAGGTCGCGCAGTCGGCCCAGCGGATCCGCCACTTGCAATAGTGGACGGTTGACGTCGTGCCGAAGTCGCCGAAAAATCTCGTCGGGTGTTGAGTTGAGGTAGACCACCTGACCACGCTCCCGCAAACGCTGGCGCGTCACGGGACGGATGACTGCACCACCACCTGTGGAGACCACGGCGCGGGGAATTTGCGTCAGTTCGTCGAGGACCGCTTCTTCGAGATCACGGAAAGCAGGCTCGCCGTCACGCTCAAAGGCCACCCGGATGGGGCAACCCAGGCGCTCTTCGATGACGTGATCGGAATCATAAAAGGGCAATTGCAAGCGTCGGGCGAGTTGGCGCCCGACGGTGGATTTACCGGAGCCGGGCAGGCCGATCAGAGAGATCAAACGGCAATGCTTTCAGAATCCGTATCACAACTCAGGGTACGGTGAAAACAATTGACTTCACGATTGCGGAAGTGGTAACCGTGACCTTCACTTGGTCTCCCGACGCGCACTCCTTCAAATAAACCGCCAACGGAAGAGGTAATAGTGAATTCGGGACAGTTTCGTAGGATTGCCCTGTAATTATGCAAGTGCCGTATGTGGTGGTCGTTGCGGCCCCTGTTGTCACCGTATGCGAGGGCGAGAATTTTGAATTGTCGACAGCCACCGCGGCGATGGTACTTCCGGTAGGCACGCTGTTTCCGTTCAAGTCCTGAATGAAAAGTTCAAGCCTTGTCGCGACAACCTGATTGTCCCATTGCGCTTCGGCGGCACTAGTCCAAATTGGCGCACCCATGGTTAAATCATCCGTTGAAAAAACTATGATAGCTTGCGCACGAACATCGGCAGCACCCCACACGCCATCGCACGTACCAGACCGACCGGTAAGAACATTCACAGGAGCAGGAGTGCCATCTTTGGAGCATGCAGATGAGCCGGTCCGTGGCACAGTGAATCCATCAAGGGCAGAGCTATAGGTGCCGCTTTCGTCATCATCCCGGAACGCATTGCCCAAGTCAGAGAAGGTATCCCCGGCGTCATAAACGTTGTTGAAATTATTGTCCGTGAAGTCTTCTTCCCCAGATGCGTAGGCCAGAATCTTGATTCGTCCGTTTGAGGGCCTGGGGTTTTGCGTTCGAATGCTAACCTGGCACTGCGAGTTGCCAGCGACAGCTCCAGTCGTACAGACTGGAGGAACCATCACCCCACCTTGCGTTACAAAATTTACCGCTGTGCCATCCGGTACCGGATTACCCTGCCGGTCTGCCAAAGACAAAGTCACACTCGTCGTCTCACCATCAAAATTAAAACCACGAATAGCAAATTTCTCAAGCGACAGACTGAGGCGTGCTTGTGCTGCTCGGCCGGACGCAATGGTCAGAACCGCTGAGTCAGTCTGTACCAAAGGATTGGAGACTAACGCTGCATTGACCAACACACTGGTAGGTACAGTGCCCGAGAACACCGGCACCAAGACCTCGCCATTGGAATCCGTGGTCAGTGTCACTGCAGCAGTGTTGCCAACCAAACCAAAAGTGGCCTTCACAGCTCCACCAGTCTGGGTCTTCAACGTCAAGACCACGTCCTGGCCGAGCAACGCCGCCCCTTGGGCATTTGTCAACTTGAAACGAATAACAGACTGGGTGGCACCGCCCGAGCCAGCAAGGTAAATCCTAGCAGGAGTAGCGTCTACAAAACCCAAGTTGGTTGCCGGGGCCGCGATGATATTCAGTTGCTTTGTAATCGCAGCCGCACCCGCAGTGCTAGCGGTAATGTCGACGGTTTTGCCGCTGCACCCAACTGTACTCACCGCGGTTCCAGGAGCATCTGTTGCCGTGTAAGAAACAACAGCCTGGCCTACACTATTGGTTGAGGCAGAAGCCGGCTTAATCTGGCCGCAGCTTGCACTGAAATTCACCAGAGCCGGTGTCGTCGTGGGCGCACCGTTGACATTTGCGGTGACGGTAATTTGCCGAGTTCCATAAGCAGCTAGAGTTGCAGCGCCTACATTAGCATCCAAAGCAATATTTGCTGCCGCAAGCTGGTAGCCCAAATAGGCCGTTACGACTTTGTCCGCCGCCGGCGGTGCCGAGCCATCAGGGTAGGTCGTTATGGAGCCCACCTTATAGTTGAAACTAATCGTCAAGGTACCCGCACCGGTAACCAATAGCGATGCCCGAGTTACCTTGAACGTAGCAACGCCGTTCGCGTTGGTTAGTGCAGTGTTGCCGTCCGGGAAGATCAGTTTTTCGTCGGGTGCCACGTCCACCGGTTGATTGGGCACACCCTGCCCATTTGGGGCGCTTACTGTAACTGACAACGTTGTGTAGCCAGAGGTTGCGATTGCATTGGTCGGATTGTTCAGAACGTCAGGCAGACCGACCTTCAACGAGGGGTAATTGTTTACGACGACTGGCACAGGCGTTGGAGCTGGACCGGAGCTCAAGCCCGGTGACCCACCCCCTCCTCCGCAGCCGGTGAGCACAACAGTAATCAGACAGGTTGTCAAACAAGGTAAAAGGCGCATGATGAACTCTTAAGTAATCGTTTTGCTTGGATTAACGCATTGCACCGCGTTCAGGTATCAGCCGAGGAGTTATGAATACCAACAATTCCTTTTTCGTAATCTGCTTGGTCCGACTCTTAAACAGATGCCCAACCCCTGGCAAGTCGCCCAAAAAGGGAACTTTGAATTCATCTGTGTTCTCTGCCTCTTCAAATATGCCCCCGATAACCACTGTTCCGCCGTTATCCACTAGAACCTCAGTTTTGACATGCTTCGTATTGACACCAAAGCCATTGGGTGTGATTCTTCCCACCACATCTTTGTTGATATCAAGCTTCAAGATAACCCCACCCTCGGGAGTGATTTGCGGGGTTACTTCCAACTTCAAATTCATTTTCTTGAATGAAATGGTGTTGACCGTATTTCCCTTGGCATCAGATACTTGGGTCGAATAGGGTAGCTCCTCGCCTTGCTCAATCACCGCCGATACTTTGTCTGCTGTTATGACTCTGGGACTCGAGACGACTTTTCCTTTACCGTCCGCTTCCATGGCAGAAATCTCCAAATTCAGGAAACGGTTCGCTGCAGAATTGAAAACGGAAAGCGCAAAGGTAGCTGCCGAAGCCGCACCAAGCGTAGATGCCGGCAGACTCACAAACTGACCAGATGCATCCACAGGGGTATTGGCGCCACTGGTAGCAACGGCATTGGAGTAGCTTGTGCCAAATGCAACACGTTCACCGTTGTTGCCCAACTGATAGCCGCCATCGCCACCTCGCTGGGCGCGAAGGTCGCTCGCCCCCAACTTGACACCCAACGACCTGCCAAACGAATCAGATGCTTCGACCAGACGGGCTTCAATCAGCACTTGCCGAACGGGTACATCGACTTTGGCAATCAAATCCTGGATTTGCTCCAATTTACTTGGGATGTCAGTCACAAACAATTGATTCGTCCTCTCAACCGCAATCACACTTCCGCGACCACTTAACAAGCGGGCGTTGGGTGTGGAAACGCTTCCTGCCGCGACTACTCCACCCGCGGCCAGCTGTGTAGCCAGATCTTTAGCCAAAGCGTAATTGATTTGGAAAAACTGTGTTTTCAACTGTTCAAGGTTCTGTGTCGAAGCAACAGATTCCAAATCCAGTTTTTCCTTGGCAGCGATCTCATCTTTGGGAGCAACCCATAGTACGTTTCCGCTCTTGCGATACCCTAGGCTCTTGGCCTGCAAGATGATATCCAAAGCCTGATCCCAAGGGACGTCCTGTAAGCGCAATGTCACAGATCCCGTGACAGAGTCGGAAGTAACAATATTGAAATTGGTGAAGTCAGCGATAACCTGCAACAGCGACCGCACTTCGATATTCTGGAAATTCAACGAAAGTTTCTGTCCTGTAAAGCCGATTCCCGCAGTTAGTTTTTTCGGGTCGACCTTGATTTCCTTGACTTCGATCACAAATTGTTCGTCACTTTGGTAGGCACTGTGTTCCCATTGCCCTGAGGGCTCGACAACCATGCGCACGCGGTCCCCGACTTGGGTCGTTGTAACAGTCTTGATCGGTGTACCGAAGTCAGCCACATCCATGCGCCGGCGCAAGCCTTCAGGCAGCGTGGACTTCATAAACTCGACCACCAGCGTCTGTCCCTGCTGCCGGATATCGACACCTACCTGGTTGGTTGGCAGGGTCACTACTACTCGCCCGGCGCCGTCAACTGTCTTGCGAAAATCCAAATCCTTCAGTGGGGCCGAGTCCCTGCTACGACTTTCGGCAAAAGTGGCAGTCACGGCAACAGTCGGCTTACTAGGAGCCACTGGCTCCAACGCTATCAAAAGAGATTTCCCTTGTATTTCCGCTGTATATGCCGTCGGGTACTTAAGATTCAACACAACGCGGGTGCGCTCGCCCGCCTGCACCACGCTCACGGACTTCAAATTGCCCTGATTCAAGTCGACTGTCGAACGCCCCATCGCGCTGGAGACACCTGGAAAATCAAGCGCAATGCGTGCTGGTGACTGGATGGCAAAACCTGTGGGGACAGCCGTCAGTTCTTTCGTGAGGTCAATGCGAACCACCTCCGTTCCCCCTTGGATCGAACCGGTTACGGCTTCAATGGCGGTCTGCGCATGCACTCCCGCACCAAACAATAAGAAGACCGAAAAAACAAGCCTGTGCCACATGTGCAATCCCAATCGCTGATTCTGGTTTTTCATTTAGACCTCTCTTGCAACTGTAGCGTCGCAACCCGTTCAATCCATTCGCCGACTGCATCCTGCACAATTTCACGCAGTGTCACTTCTGTCTCGCTGATCTTCATCACCTTGCCATAGTTCTGACCTAAATAGCTACCTTGCTTAACCTGGTAAAGCAGGTTGTCAACCTTCACCAAAGCTACCGGCTGCCCTTCCTTGACAATGCTACCCACTAGTGCCATGGCGTCTAATGGAAAGGCCTCCATGGGCTCTTTTCTGCGGGCCAGCTCAGGCGCAACCAGCGCACCATTTGCTACGACCTGCGAGGAATCCCGTTTTAGCGCCTGTGTCAATTTCTCCTTGCTGAACGGTTCCACTGTCGCAGCGTTGGTGTAAGCCTCGGGTTTGAACTGTTTGGGGGCCGGAATGGGATCTACCTTGGGGCGCGTCTGATTCCGCTCCTCAAGCATCCATTGGCGGATGTCGTCATCACGGGAGGACCCGCAACCAGCGAGAACCAACAGACAACCAGCGGCGGACAAAACGGCAAGATGCTTCATTTTTTGCCTCCCTTGGAAGCTTTGCTTTGCGCCGCTACTTCGTCCTTGTCAAGATACCGGAACGTCTTTGCAGTTGAATCAAGAACCAATGTGCCATCTACCTTTGGGGTGATCGTCAAATTGTTCAGCGTAACAATACGTGACAAGTTGGCGATGTCAGAAGCAAAGGCCCCAATGTCATGGTACTTACCTGTGACTTTGATGGCGATCGGCAGCTCCGCATAGTAGTCCTTCACTGCGATCTGACCGGGTCGGAACAGGTCGAACTGAAGACTGCGACCTAACCCAGCCTGGTTGATATCGGACAGCAACGCATCCATTTCAGCTTTGCTTGGCAACTGCTTCTCTAGCTGGGTGACATACTGTTGAACCTGTTCACGCTGCTTCTTGAGCACATCCAGGTTGACCGCCTTGGTTAACTTGGTCTTGTAGTCCTCACGAAGTTTGACTTCCTTGGCTTGTTCCTGGAGCAAAATTTCATTTTCCCCATCCAGCCAGACGAACCACAGCGCCACAACGATCACGATGGACGTCACCGCAAACAGGCCGTAGCGCGGAATCGATGGCCAGGATGACGGGTCCTTCGGATCCAGCCCGCTAAATTGCTCCGTCAGCGTTTGCTGAAGTTGCGCAAAATCAATTGAACCTAAAGTTTTGGTAGCCATTAGATTCCTGCTATTTCTTAACTGCGGCCGAAGCGGCCACTACGGGCATGGATGCCGTGGCAACAGCTGCGGAAGCCGTCGCACTCGATTTAGCCGCTGCAGTTTTTTCAGCTTCACTGGCCCGCACCAAACGAACCCGAATGGTGAAATTGGCGACCCGCCGCTGGTCCCGGGGCGTAAGAGCAACCGTACCGGCCACAATCTCAACCAACTCGGGCTTGGTAAACCACGGTGTGTTGCTGGACAGATTGCGGAGCAACTCTGAGACCCGCTCATTGGACTGCGCAACCCCATTGATGGTTACCAACTGGTCCACCTGCACCATTTTGGCTACATACACTCCATCGGGCAACTGGTTCACAATTTCCGTCAACAAATGCACCGGCAAATTGCGATCCGACTGGAGATCTTCAACGGCTTGTTGCCGTGCACGCAAAGCCGCAATTTCCGATTCGAGCGTGCTGATGTCCTTGATCTGGCCTTCAAGTTTCTTGATTTCCGTTTCAAGTGCAAAGTTTGTGCTTTGTTGTTCCGATATGGCAGCCTGATACCAGAGAAAAATGGCACCTGCGATAAGCCCACCCAAAAGTGCGGAAAGGCCCAACGAAACATTAAAAACATCGCGGCGACGCTTGCGCGCGGCTTCGCGGTGGGGTAGCAGGTTGATCAGGATCACTGCGCAAACCTCCGCAAGGCCAAACCGCACGACGTCAGATAGGACGGCGCCTCACGGGTCATTTTCTTCAAACGGATGCCATCCCCAATCTCCATGCCGTCAAAGGGATTGAGCAGGCTGCAGGGAAATGTGGTGTGCTGGGTAACCGCTGCGGTCAAACCCGGCAATGCCGCAGAGCCACCCGCCAGCATGATGTAGTCGACCTTGTTGTGCGGCGTGCTGGTAAAGAAAAACTGCAGCGCGCGACCCAGCTCCTGGACCATGGTTTCGATAAACGGACGAAGCACTGAAGCCTCATAGTCCTCAGGCAACTCGCCGCTGCGCTTCTTGCTCTCAGCCTCTTCCTGTGAAAAGCCGTACTGGCGCACAATCAGCTGGGTCAGCTGGGCTCCGCCAAACGCCTGGTCCCGATCGTACAAAACCTCGTCATCGCGAAGCACTTGCATGCTTGTCGTCAAGGCACCCACTTCAAACAAGGCAACAATCAAACCCGCGCCCTTGTTCGGCAAGTTTTCAATCAGGCGTCCAGCCGCGAGCCGCGATGCATAGGACTCGACATCGACGACCACTGGCGTCAATCCTGCAGCTTCGGCCAAACCTTGAATATCCTGCACTTTTTCTTTGCGGGAGGCCGCAATCAAGACCTCAACATCACCTGCCGACGTGGCGCTGGGGCCAATAACGCAAAAATCGAGGCTCACTTCATCCAACGGAAATGGAATGTACTGGTTGGCTTCGTTTTCAACCTGCTGCTCCAGTTCCTGGTCCGACATCCCGCCGGGCAACACAATCTTCTTGGTGATCACGGCAGACGGGGGCAGGGCCATTGCCACATTTTTGGTCTTCGTCCCACTCTTCTTGACCAGCCGCTTCAATGCATTGGCAACTTCTTCAAACTTCTCGATATTGCCGTCCGTGATCCATCCCCGCTCCAGCGGTTCAATGGCGCAACATTCCAGCACCAGGTTTCCGGCCTTGTCACGACCCAACTCAACCAGCTTTACACTGGAAGAACTGATATCCAACCCGAACATCGAAGCAGGCTGGCGACTGAAAAACGACCCCAATGAGATCAAAACGGTCCCCTGAAACATACCGGTCAAGCACCGGTCAGACTTAAGAAATCACTTCAATGCTATCAGTAAGCTCCTTGTCCCGCAAAGGTTTTTTCTGTTTTAAGACGTTTCAAGCGTTGCCAAAAGCAGACGGTTTTTATCCTTTTACAAAATCTGTCGGCAGTTTTAGCGACTAACTCCAGATCGGGCAACAATGCAGGCGACCGCACTGGCGCGGCCCCATCCTGTCAGATTTTTATAATGCCTCGGTCTTCCCCACCCGCCCTATATGCCTTCCAAGTCCACACCTCCTGAAAAAGATACGGCTTCTTTGGTCAAGAAGAAATCAGGTATGCACTGGCTGGTTCAGACAGTGTTGTGGACGCTGGGTCTGGCCATGGCTGGCGCCCTGTGCTTGCTCATGGTCATTGCAATCGCATTGGCGGTGGCATTTCCAAACTTGCCCGATATCTCCGATCTTTCCGACTATCGCCCCAAACTTCCGCTACGGATATTCTCAGCTGAAGGTGACTTGTTGGGTGAGTTTGGTGAAGAGCGGCGCAATCTGACCCCTATCGGCGAGATCCCAAAAGTCATGACCAACGCTGTGCTGGCCATCGAAGATGCACGGTTTTATCAGCATGGTGGTGTCGACTATTTGGGTGTAATACGTGCAGGAATGGCCAACGTCGGCAAGGCCAAGAGCCAGGGCGCTTCCACCATCACCATGCAAGTGGCGCGCAATGTCTATCTTTCGTCTGAGAAAACATTCACCCGCAAGATCTATGAAATTCTTCTGACATTCAAACTGGAGCATCTTCTTTCCAAAGACCAGATTCTTGAAATCTACATGAATCAGATCTTTCTGGGCAATCGGTCCTACGGTTTTGCGGCCGCCTCAGAGGCCTACTACGGCAAGCCGCTGAAGGACATCACGATTGCAGAAGCGGCCATGTTGGCAGGATTGCCAAAGGCCCCATCCGCCTACAACCCGATCAGCAACCCCCAGCGCGCGCGCATTCGCCAACGCCACATCATCGACCGAATGCTCGAAAACGGCTTTATCTCTGAAAAGGAAGCCGTGGCAGCCAAAGCGCAGGAACTGAAAATCAAGTCCAACGCCAACAACAACCAGGTCCACGCGGAGTACGCTGCTGAAATGGTGCGCCAGCTGATGTACATCCAGTACGGCGACGAAACCTATACGCGCGGTCTGGACGTGCGCACCACCTTGCGCACGGCCGACCAGAACACCGCCTACAGGGCCTTGCGGCGGGGCATCATGGATTTCGAGCGCCGCCAGGTCTACCGGGGCCCCGAAAAATTCGTCGCGCTGCCCGCCAACCCGGCAGACCTAGAAGAAACCGTCGACGATGTACTCGACGAGCACCCCGACAATGGCGACGTCATGTCGGCAGTCGTGCTGGAAGCGGACACGAAGAAAATCAAGGCCATGCGCGCTGGCGGCGTGCTGGTGGAAATCACCGGCGATGGCCTCAAACCCGCGCAGTCAGGGCTTTCCGACAAGGCGCCGCCCAATGTCAAGCTGCGCAAAGGCGCGGTTATTCGGGTGGCCAAAACGGTCAAAGACACGTGGGAGATCACCCAACTCCCGGAAGTTGAGGGCGCATTTGTCGCCATTGACCCCCGGGACGGTTCCATCAAGGCACTGGTTGGCGGTTTTGACTTTACGAAGAACAAGTTCAACCACGTGACCCAGGCCTGGCGCCAACCGGGCTCCAGCTTCAAGCCTTTCATCTATTCGGCCGCGCTGGAAAAGGGTTTTACGCCCGCCACCGTCATCAATGATGCGCCCCTGTTCTTCGACGCGGGGGTAACCGGTGGGCAGCCATGGGAGCCCAAGAACTATGACGGCACGTTTGAAGGCCCGATGACGCTGCGCCGGGGTCTGGCGAAATCGAAGAACATGATTTCCATCCAGATTCTGCGCGCCATCGGCACGCAGTACGCACAGGAGTGGATTACCCGCTTTGGCTTCGAAGCGGAAAAGCACCCGCCCTACCTGACCATGGCCCTGGGCGCCGGCTCCGTGACCCCCATGCAAATGGTGGTCGGCTACTCAACCTTTGCCAACGGCGGCTACCGCGTGAACCCGTGGATGGTTTCCAAGGTCAGTGAACAGCGCGGCAAAGTACTGGTCGAGTCCAAACCACCGGCATTGGAGGACTTTGACCGCGCCATTGACGCGCGCAATGCCTTTATGATGACCAGCCTGCTGCAGGAGGTAACCCGCTCAGGTACTGCCGCGCGGGCCCAAGCCACCCTCAAGCGGCCGGACGTCTACGGCAAGACCGGAACAACGAATGATTCGATGGACGCCTGGTTCGCCGGCTACAACCCGACGCTGACGGCGGTCACCTGGATCGGCTACGACACGCCCCGCAAACTCGGTGACCGGGAAACCGGTGGCGGTCTGAGCCTGCCCGTCTGGATCACGTTTATGGAAAGTGCACTCAAAAATGTGCCCATCAATGAACCCGCGGCGCCTGAAGGCGTGGTCCATGTAGGTGGCGAGTGGTTCTACGACGAATATGCCAAGAGTTCCGGCGTCTCCGCCGTGGGCCTGGACGACAAACCGGAGTCCACACCCCTAACCCTGCCACCCGCAGAGGAAAAGAAGAAGATTCTGGACCTGTTCAGGAACTGATCAGGGCTGGAACTGCAACGCCTGCCCGGCCTGGGCAGAGGCGTTGCTGGAAAGTGCTACAAAAAACTCGCCCTGCCCCTTGGTATCCTGCCACTGGCCGTCCTGCCAGCGGTAATGAAAGCCACCGGAGCGGGTCGCCAGCCAGATTTCATGCAGCGGCTTTTGCTGGTTGATCACAATCTGGCTGTGATTGGCAAAGGTCAGTGTGACCATGCCGCCGACCCGCTGGTTATCCACATCGGCATCGGTTTCGTCGTTGATGCGGTCGCATCCCGTCTCTACAGCCTTGAGCAACGCCTCGGCCCGGTCCATGAATTCAGTGTCAGTCATTACAATTTCACCATGTTGATCACAAAGCAAATTCTAGTCAGCTCGCTTGTCCTTGGTGCGGGCTTGTCCACTCTTGCGGGCTGCGGCCAGACAGGCGCGCTGTATTTGCCCACCGAACGCACGCCAGTCGCTCCACCGTCGGCTGCCGCAAAGGCGTTGCCAGCTCCGCTCCCCGCTGCTGCAACAGAGTGATTCCGGTTCTGCTGAATTGCTATATTTTTTATAGCTGACTGCGCAACATGGACGAGGGCTGGCTGGCTTTTTTCTTAATAGCTTTCGCCACACGCCAGCCCAGCAGACTACCCAAAATCGCGGCATAGACCGCCACCTCGGCAAAATTGTGTTTACCGGCGCGCATCCAGAAAAAGTGCACGATGGCCAGGACCGCGATCACGTACACCAACCGGTGCAGCAACTGCCACTGGCGGCCGCCCAACGCGCGAATCGCCCGGTTAAACGACGTCAAGGCCAGCGGTGTCAGCAACACGATGGCGGTAAAGCCGACCAGAATGAAGGGGCGCTTGACGATGTCCTTGGCGATGTCCTCCACGTCAAAGCCCATGTCAAACCAGCTGTAGGCCAGCAGGTGCAATACGGCGTAGAAGTACACAAAAAGCCCCGCCATGCGCCGAAATCGGGCCAGCGCCGGCAGTCCCGCCATGGTGCGCAGGGGCGTGATGGCCAGCACCACGCACAGCATGCGCAGGGTCCAGTCACCGGTGGAACGCTCCAGCGCCTCCGCCGGATTGGCGCCCAGCCAATCCAGCGCCGCGGCCGTCAACAGCCAGACAAAGGGCAGCAAAGCCAGTGCAAATGCCAAAGGCTTGGCAAATTTGCTGGACAGGCGCTGGTTCAGGAGAACTCGCATCATGCGCTCAGAACAATTTCTTCAGGTCCATGCCAGCGTACAACTGGCCGACCTGCGCTTCATATCCATTGAACATCAGTGTTTTGCGCTTCTTGGCGAACAGGCCGTCTTCGCCAATGCGGCGTTCGGTCGCCTGGCTCCAGCGGGGGTGGTCCACGTTCGGGTTGACGTTGGAGTAAAAGCCATATTCATTGGCAGCGGCCTTGTTCCACGCGGTAGCCGGTTGCTTGTCGGTGAAGCGGATTTTGACGATGCTCTTGCCGCTTTTGAACCCGTATTTCCACGGCACGACCAGCCGCACCGGCGCGCCACTCTGGTTGGGCAAGACCTCGCCGTACAGACCAAAGGCCAGCAGCGTCAAGGGATGCAGGGCTTCATCCAGGCGCAGCGCCTCCACATACGGCCAGTCCAGCACCCGTGAGCCGACGAACGGCATGGTCTTGGGATCGGCCAGCGTGACGAACTCCACATACTTGGCATTGCCCAAAGGCTCCACGTGCCGGATCAGATCGGCCAGCGAGTAGCCCACCCAGGGAATCACCATGGACCAACCTTCGACGCAGCGCAGTCGGTACAAACGCTCCTCCATGGCGCTGAGCTTGAGCAACTCTTCCAGTCCCAACTTGCCCGGTTTCTTGACAAGGCCCTCAATCTCGACCGTCCACGGACTGGTTTTGAGGGTGTGGGCGTTGGCAACGGGGTCGGCCTTGTCGGTGCCAAACTCATAGAAGTTGTTGTACGAACTGGCGTCTTTATAAGCCGTAGGCTTCTCCATCGTGGTCGCTCCTGCAACCATGGAGGGCTTGGCGTTCAGGGCCGCGAGCTTGCCGGGGCGCTGTACCAGCCCCGGAGCCTGTGCCAAGGCTTGGCGGGATGCCCAAGCCGCCATTGCGCCACCGGCCACCCCCGTTGCCATCAATTTCAGGATGTCGCGCCGACCCTCGTAGTGCGCACGGTCGGTTATTTCACTGGCAACGGGATGGTTGAAACCATTGCCCTGGGTCTTGATCAGCATGGGTATTTCCTCGTGTGGACGTTTAGAACTTGGTCGGCCGGGCGCTGGGTTTCTTACAGCCTAACAAAAAAAAAGGGGCAGAACCATCCTGTGATGGTTCTGCCCCTTTAGGGACTGTGGCCAGCGCGTTGGTTCCACCCGGAACCAATGCGATGGACGTCAACGCGGCTTTTTAACGCAAACCGGCGATGTAATCGGCAACGGCCTTGATTTCACGGTCGTTCAACTTGGCGGCAACCTGCGACATTTGCAGGCTGTTCTTGCGCACGCCGTCACGGAATGCGGTCAACTGTGCCACTGCATAGTCGGCGTGCTGGCCACTCAAACGCGGAAACTGCGCCGGAATGCCGGCACCATTGGGGCTGTGGCAACCCGCACAGGCTGCAATCTGGCGATCCGCAATACCGCCGCGGTAGATGCGCTCACCCAGCAGGACCAGGCTTTTCTCGGTAGCCGTACCGGGCTTGGCCTTTTTGGCCGCCACCCAATACGCGACGTTTTTCATGTCTTCGTCCGACAATACGGAAGCAAAACCCTTCATGATCGGGCTGGCGCGCTTGTCAGACTTGAATTCTTGCAGCTGCTTGACCAGGTACTCAGGGTGCTGCTGCGCCAGCTTGGGGTATGCAGGCGTACCGGAGTTTCCGTCAGCGCCGTGACAGGCGGCACATACGGCAGCAAACGTCGCTTCGCCCTTGGCCAAATCGGGCTTCACCTTGGCAGCTGGCGCTGCGACATGCGTTGCAGGGGCGGAGGCATGACCCTCTGCTGGCGCGGCGGCGTCCGTTGCGAAGGCAAAAAAGGACGAGGTCGCCGCAGTGGCGGCGATGAGCAAATGGGCAATCAACTTCATGGTGCGGCTGTGTGTCTGGTGGGCAAAACAGAGGGCATTCTACAATGCGGCTCGGGTCTCTCGCCTTACTCAATGACTACCAACACAAACTCAAACACCTTTTCCCCACCGGCACCCAAGGCTGGGGTTGGCGAAAAAACGCCCGCAGCCATCGCGTTGGGATGGCTGCATACCGCCAAATTCTTGACGACGGCACCCGAACTGCATTTTCTGCCCCCGCTGGACGTTCCGGAAATCGCCTTCGTGGGCCGCTCCAATGCCGGGAAGTCGACCTGCATCAACACACTGACGCAGCAGAAGCAACTGGCGTTTGCCTCCAAAAAACCCGGACGCACCCAGCACATCAACCTGTTCAGCCTGGGCAAACAAGGCGTGACCGACGCGATTCTGACCGACTTACCGGGTTACGGCTATGCGGCCGTTCCCAAGCAGGACAAGATCCGCTGGCAACAGGTCATGGCCAACTACCTGATCACGCGCAAGAACCTGATGGGCATTGTGCTGATGTGCGACCCGCGCCACGGCTTGACTGAGCTGGACGAAATCCTGCTCGATGTCATCCGCCCGCGTGTGCAGGAGGGCCTGAAGTTTTTGATCATCCTGACCAAATCCGACAAACTGACCCGCAGCGAAGCCACCAAGATACTGTCCATTACCAAATTGCAGGCCGGCGGCGGTGAGGTCATGCTGTTCTCCGCCACCAAGCGCAAGGGCATCGACGACGTGGCCCAACTGCTGTGGAAGTGGGCACATCCGCCGGGCAAGATCGCACCCGCCACACCCACGCCCGAGACGCCCGCCGAGGAATGATTGAGACCTACCTGCAACCGCTGCCCCACGGCATCACGCTGAGTTGCAGGGCGGCGGGATCACGGGGGCGCCCTGTGCTGGTCTTCCTGCACGGTTTCCCCGAGGGTGCCTTCGTCTGGGACGCCCTGCTGGAGCACTTTTCCAAAGACGAGAACGGTGGCTACCGCTGTGTGGCACCCAACCTGCGGGGCTTTGAGCATTCGTCGGCGCCCGAAGAAGTGGCAGCCTACCGCCCCAAATACCTAGTGCAGGACATCGCAGCGCTGGTGGCCATCGAAACCAGGGAATCGCAACCGCTGGAGTGCCTGGTGGCCCACGACTGGGGCGGCGCGGTGGCGTGGAACTTTGCCAACCAGCTACCCCATTTGACACAGCGGCTGGCCATCATCAATTCGCCGCATCCCGGTACGTTTTTGCGCGAACTGAAGAGCAATCCGGCGCAGCAACAGGCCAGCGCCTACATGAACTTTCTGATCCGCGACGATGCGGAAAAGCTGCTGACCGCCAATGGCTATGCGCGCCTGTGGGGCTTTCTGACCCACGAATTCACAGGCGAGCGGCCCACGCCGTGGCTGACCGATGCGGTCAAGGACCAGTACCGCGCCGTCTGGTCACAGGGTCTGCGCGGCGGCTGCAATTACTACCGCTCCTCACCGCTGCGCCCACCACGACCCGAAGACCCGGCCGCCGCGGCCGTGGAACTGCCCACCAGCATGCTGACCATTGCTGTGCCCACGCTGGTGGTCTGGGGACTCGATGACGCAGCGCTGCCGCCGGAGTTGATTGAAGGGTTGGACGCCTATGTGCCCGACCTCACGCTGCACAAGGTTCCCGGGGCCTCGCACTGGATCATCCACGAGGAGCCTGCCCTGGTCCAAAATCTTCTAAGCAAATTCCTGCGCCAGCCCTCGTAAAACGGTCGTATACAGCTATCTATTTAATAGCAGAAGCGACACAGGCCACTTCGTCAATAGGGTGGCGCCTCGCCATTCGGCCGGTCCTTGAAACGCTTGTGCACCCAGTAGTACTGGGATGGGTCGGGCGTGATGTAGGACTCCAGTTCGCGGTTCATGCGGGTGGTATCGGCCACCAGATCGGCCGTCGGAAAGTCGGTCCACGCCGGCAGCACCCGCACCACATAGCCGCCCGGCGTCATGCGGGTCACGATGGGCACCACCTGCGCGCGTCCCAGTTTGGCAAAACGTGACAGCGAGGGCACGGTGCAGGCACTGACGCCAAAGAATGGCACGAACAGCGACTCGCTTGGGTCAAAGTTCATGTCCGGCAACAGGTACAGCGGCTCGCCGGCGCGCAGGGCCGCCACAATGGGTTTAACGCCATCCAGCCGGGCCACCATTTCGGGTGCGCCAAAGCGCTGGCGCCCGGCATAGATCCAGGCATCGGCGGCTGCATTCATCTGCGGGGAATAAATGGTCGCAAAGCGCCGTGCACTGTTGAGCGTCAGCGCCGTCCAGGCCGCGTCCAGCCCCATGAAGTGCGGCGCGAACAGCACCGTAGGCGTGTCACCCTGCAGTGCCTGCACGTCGCCCTCCAGCGTGAGGCGACGGCGCAGCACGCCCTCGCTCGCGTGCCACAGCCAGCCGCGGTCCAGCCAACTCTGCGCAAATCGGATGAACACACGCCGAGTCTGGCCCCGCAGTTCGTCCTGCGACCACTGCGAAAAACACAGCGCAAGATTCGTCATGACGACGCGCCGCCGCGACGCCACCAGCGCGTACAACAGCCGCCCCAGCACCGCGCCCAGACCCCGCACCAGCGGTAGCGGCAGCAGCGCGATGGCGCGGATCACCAGCAGCAGAACGCGGGTCAGCATGTGCAGGCAGTCCTATGGCTGGCGAACACCCACAATGACAGGAAGGACAGCATTTTTCAAGGAAGCTACAGGTCTGGGATAAAATCGCGCGTGTCGCTGAGTTACGGAACTACTTGCAGGGCGACGCACACGGTGGCGATTCTCAATTGGGTTGCCATTGTGCCTTGTCGTACTAGACAAATCTGCTAAAGCGTTCGCCGAAGCCCCAAAGCCCAAGCAACGCGACTTGATGTTTTTTTGGAGCAATGAACCATGGCGAACGATTTCCTCTTCACGTCCGAGTCTGTTTCTGAAGGCCACCCCGACAAGGTTGCCGACCAGATTTCCGATGCCATCCTGGACGCAATTTTCAAACAGGACCCCAAGTCCCGCGTGGCAGCCGAGACGCTGACCAACACCGGTCTCGTCGTGCTGGCCGGTGAAATCACCACCAACGCGCATGTGGACTACATCCAGGTGGCCCGCGACACCATCAAACGCATCGGCTACGACAACACCGACTACGGCATCGACTACAAAGGCTGCGCCGTGCTGGTGGCCTATGACAAGCAGAGCAACGACATCGCCCAGGGTGTGGACCACGCATCCGACGACCACCTGAACACCGGCGCCGGTGACCAGGGCCTGATGTTTGGGTATGCCTGCAACGAGACGCCCGAGCTGATGCCCGCGCCCATCTACTACGCCCACCGTCTGATGGAACGCCAGGCCCAGCTGCGCAAGGATGGCCGTCTGCCCTTCCTGCGTCCAGACGCCAAGAGCCAGGTCACGATGCGCTATGTGGACGGAAAGCCGCACAGCATCGACACCGTGGTGCTGTCCACCCAGCACAGCCCGGACCAGTCCGAGACCATGCACAAGATGAAGGCCTCGTTCACCGAAGCCATCATCGAAGAAATCATCAAGCCCGTGTTGCCCAAAGAGTGGCTCAAGGACACCAAGTACCTGATCAACCCCACAGGCCGCTTCGTCATCGGCGGCCCGCAAGGCGATTGCGGCCTGACCGGACGCAAGATCATTGTGGACACCTACGGCGGCGCCTGCCCCCACGGCGGTGGTGCCTTCTCCGGCAAGGACCCATCCAAGGTGGACCGCTCCGCTGCCTACGCCGCACGCTATGTGGCCAAGAACGTGGTGGCGGCCGGTCTGGCGCGCCAATGCCAGATCCAGGTGGCCTACGCGATTGGTGTGGCCAAGCCCATGAACGTGACCGTGTACACCGAAGGCACCGGCGTAATCTCTGACGAAAAGATCGCCGAACTGGTGAATGCCCACTTCGACCTGCGTCCCAAGGGCATCATCCAGATGCTGGACCTGCTGCGCCCCATCTACGAAAAGACCGCCGCCTACGGCCACTTTGGCCGCGAAGAGCCCGAGTTCACGTGGGAGCGCACGGATAAAGCCCAAATCTTGCGCGCAGCGGCGGGACTGTGAAACTCCAGACACAACGCTTCATTGACCGCTGGGTTGGCCAGCTTCTGTGCGGCGCGGTGTCGGCGTGGGTGCGTTTCACCGGGCTGTTTGGGCCCCCGGCGCAAATGGCCATTGCGCCGAAGAATATTCTGGTCATTCTGCTGTCCGAGATGGGCAGCATCGTGCTGGCCGGCCCGATGTTTGCGCAGCTACGACGCCAGTACCCCGGTGCGGCCGTCCACATCCTGCAGTTGAAGAAGAACCAGGAAGTCTCGCGCATGCTGCAGCTCACCACGCCCGAGTGCATGCACACGCTGGACGACAGTTCGGGCGGCAAGCTGGTGCGCGACATCCTGGCTGTCAGTCTGCAGATGCGCCGCCTGGGGCTGGACGCGGTCATCGATTGCGAACTGTTCTCGCGCGTCAGCGCCCTGCTGTCGTTCTCCACCGGCGCGCCGGTGCGGGTGGGCTTTACGCCGCACACGCAAGAGGGCCTGTACCGCGGCAGCTTCATCAACCACGCCATTCCCTACAACCCCTACCAGCACATCAGCAAGCAATTTTTGTCGCTGGTGGATGCGCTGGATTCGGCCGGCAGCATGCCGCGCAACAAGGCCGCGCCGATCCGCGCGCTGCCCGCCGAGACCGAGTTGTCCGTCAATTTTGCCGACGGCGAACTCCCGGCCTACCGGGCCAAACTGGTGGCGGACCACCCGGTGGTGGCCAGCCGCAAGCTGGTGCTGATGTATGCCGGTGGCGGCATCCTGCCGGAGCGCGCCTGGCCCGCCGAGCACTATGCCCGCGTGGCGCAAGGCCTGTGTGCAGCCGGTTTCGCCGTAGGACTGATTGGCCTTAAAGATGACGCCCAACTGGCCAAAGACCTTTTGGTAAAAATCCAAAGTGAGGCCTGTATCGACCTCACCGGCTACACCAGGAGCATCCGCGAACTGCTGATGCTGTTCCACGCCGCCCAGTTGTTGATCACCAACGACGGTGGCCCTGGCCACTTTGCCACCCTGACCCCCATACAAACCATGGTGTTCTTTGGCCCCGAGACCGGCAAACTGTATGGCCCCTTGGGCTCGCGCAACGCCATCCTGGAATCCGGCATTGCCTGCTCACCCTGCCTGTCGGCCTACAACCACCGCCTGACCTTTTGCGATGGCGACAACCAGTGCCTCAAACGCATCGCGCCCGACCCGGTGCTGGACCAGGCCCTGGGCTTCCTGAACGGCAGCCGCACAGGCGCGAAGGCAGGCAGCGCAGGTGCTGTTACATGAGCGACCGCAACGCTGTGCAGCGCCTGGTGCTGTGGGGGCTGGCCTGGATCGAGCGCTACCGCTACCTCAAGTTTGGTATCGTCGGTGCCAGCGGCACGGTCGTGAATCTTGTGGTGCTGCACCTGGGACACGAGTACCTGTTCAACGCGATTGAAGCCAGCTACAAGAAGCCCTACCTCTCGCTGGCCCTGGCCATCACGGTGGCGACCATGAACAACTTCACCTGGAACCGGCTGTGGACCTGGTCCGACCGGGTGCGCACGCTGGAAGCTGAAGAAGCCCAGCCGGTCAGCCTGCGCCTGCTGGGCATGGAGTTTGGCCAGTACGTCACCGCCTCGGCCTTTGGCAGCGCGCTGCAATACGTGTTGACGCTGCTGCTGTCGGGCAGCATGGATTACCGCATCGCCAACATCGTGGCCATTCTGGCGGCCAGCGTGAGCAACTTCCTCGCCAACGACCGCTGGACCTTCAAGCGCCACAAGGACTAGTATGTTGCCCCCACGGTCGCCCACTGCGTGTGGCTCCCTGCCCCCCGAGGGGGCCGCGTTTCACCTTGGGGCGGCCCTGCGGTGAAACCGATGCCCCCACGCTCCACCGCGTCCCTGCCCTGGCTCTGGATCGCGCTGGTGGTTCTGGCCGGTGCCCTGTATCTCTTTGGTTTGGGCGGCGCTTATGCGCCCACCAATGGCGACGAGATGGTCTACATCCACATTGCCCGCATGACGGCGGAAAGCGGCCACTGGCTGCCGCTGCAATCCGAGATCATCGACACCCGCAACACCAAGCCGCCGCTGCTGTTCTGGCAGGCCATGGTGGTTGGCAACTGGGGCCAGAGCTGGAGCCTGTTCGCGCTGCGCCTGCCCAGCGTGGCCTACACCTTTGCCACCACCGCGCTGCTGGCCTTTTTTGCCCACCGCATGAGCGGGCGCGTACGCACCGCCTGCATCGCGGCGGCACTGTACCTGCTGTTCTTCTCCACCTTCCGCTACGGCCGGGCCTACCTGACCTCGGCTCCCGAAACATTTTGGCTGGCCCTGCCCATGTGGTGGGTGCTGTGGCAGCGGGTGCGTCCCACCGAGCAGACTTCTACGGCCAACTCCGGAGCAAACGATGCCGCCCATTTCAGTGGCATGGATTGGCGCGTATTCACCCTCATGGGCATCGCCATGGGCCTGGGCTCAGCCTACAAGTCCTTTGCGCTGGTGGCCCCGGCAGCGGCGGCCATCTGGTGCGCCTGGCTGGCCAGCGCGCCACGGCTCACCTGGCCGCTGGTGATCCGCGCCACCGTGGGCCTGGCCTGGAGCACGGCGCTGGCCATCGCCATCTTCGCGCTGTGGTTCGTGCTGGACCCGGACCCGGCCTCGGTGTGGCAGGAGTTTGTGCTGGCCGAGAACGCCGGCAAAATGTCCAACACCCAGGGTTACTGGCATGCTGCACTGTTTGGCGCCTACCCGATGTGGACGCAGTTGCTGGCCTACCCGGTGAATGCCGGTCTGCTGTTCTTCACCGTGCTGGGTTTGGGTTGGGCCGCGTTCCGCGTGGCCTTCAAACGCCACACTTATGCACAACTTTCACCCGCAGCGCGGGTGCTGCTGGCCTGGCTGGTCGTGTGGCTGGTGGTGTTCACGATACCCAGCCAGCGCTCCGAGCGCTACCTGATTCCCGCCATGCCCGCCATTGCGATTGCCATGGCGCTGGCCTGGGACAGGATTGCCAAGGTCTGGTTCTGGATCACACTGGCGGTCATGGTGCCGGCGCTGGTGATGCTGGCG
>ERZ724516.429-NODE-429-length-26251-cov-5.392464_pt1 | contig 26251 bp, 18 predicted proteins | sample MGYA00376049_ERZ724516 | MGnify/ENA primary metagenome ERZ724516 (study PRJEB28724, sample SAMN07190886) | activated sludge metagenome | isolation source: activated sludge of sewage treatment plant in Hong Hong | place: USA: Christiansburg, Virginia | collected... | reverse complement strand
AGCTCGGGCTCTTGATCGGCATCTTCGTCGCCGGATACGGCCTTGCCCATATTCCTGCCGGGATGATTTCCGAAGCGTTCGGGATGCGCTTTGCCATGCTGCTGGGGATCGCGGTGGTGGCGCTTGGGGCGGGGCTGGCGGCAATCGCGCCGGGCTATTCCGTGCTGCTGGTCGCGCGCTTCCTCAGCGGCATCGGCGCCTCGATCTATGTCGGTGCGTCACTTGGGCTGACGGCGGCGTGGTTCCGGGGTCATGAGCTTGGCACCGCGAACGGCATCGTTTCGGGCATCGCCTTCACCATGGGTGCCTGGCTGGGCCTTTACGTCTGGATCGACGTGGTCACGGCATTCGGCTGGCGCGGCGGTCTGCTGGCGGCCGGGGGCGTGGCGGCGGCTTCGTTCCTTCTGCTTCTCTTTGTCTTCCCGATGCCGAAATCCGGGGGCCAGGGCGAGGTCGGCGCGCGGAACCTGAACATGGCTTCGCTGAAGCGCACCTTCGGCAACCGCGACCTGTGGCTCGTCGGCGCCAGCTTCATCGGCGGCTATGGCAGCTACCTGACCGCCTCGCAGCTTTTGCCGCAGTTCACCGCCGAACGGTTGCAGCTTGAGGCGCATGAGGCGGGCCTCTTGGGTGACATCCTTCTGTTCAGCGGCATCCTGGGCGGCCCCCTGGGCGGCTGGCTCGCCGACCGCGTCTTCGGCGTGATCCCGACCTTCATCGCCGCCTGCATCGTGCAGGCCGCCGCGCAGTTCCTGGTGCCGCATCTGGGCTTTTCCGGGCTCGTCGTCGCATCGGCGGTGATCGGGGCCTCGTCGATCATGGCCTTCTCGGCCTGGATCTCGACACCGGGCTTCTGCCGCGACCAGCTGGAGATTTCGGACATCCCCACCGCCTGCGGGCTGATGCTGACCATCTCGGCCATCGGTGGTTTCGTGGTGCCGATCCTCTACGGCTGGATGATGGCGCATTCCGGATATCGGGCGCAATAAGAGATGATTCTGACCGGGCAAAACCCCGGAACCCGCCGGAAATGCCCGAAATTCCGATCCCTGTTTCGCACCTCGCCACCTACGGGCGCGCTTCCGCGGCCAGCTGCCGCCCGCGCCCCACTGTCCAGAAAACCCCGGAGAGCCACATGTTCGTATCAGCCAAGAACACCCAGCCGCAGGACGACCTGCCGCTTCATTGCAGCTTCGCGCGTTCGGATTGGGTAATCCTTGCCGGGTTCTGGCACCCGGTCGCCACCAGCGGCGAGGTGGCCGATGCGCCGGTGCGGGTGCATCTTCTGGACATGCCGGTGGTGCTGTTCCGCACCCGCGATGGCGTGAAGGCCGCCAAGGATGTCTGCATGCACCGGGGCGGCCAGCTGAGCCTTGGCTCGGTCTGCGACGGGCTGCTGGTCTGCGGCTTTCACGGCTTCGAATACAACGGCGAGGGCACCTGCGTCGGCATCCCGGCGCTGGCCAAGGGTTCGCCCATTCCGAAGAAGCTGCGGCCGCGCAACTTCCAGTGCCGCGAACGCTATGGCCTGATCTGGGTCTGCCTGGCCGACCAGGCGCGGGCCGAGATGCCGGGCTGGCCGCAGATCGAGGACGGCTCGGGCACGGTGATCCGCATTCCCTCCTACGAGATCAAGGCTTCCGCCGGGCGCCGGGTCGAGAATTACAACGACATCGCCCATGTGCCCTTCCTGCACCGCAATTCCTTTGGCTGGCCGCCCACGGATATCGCGCCCTATGACGTGATCTCGGGCGACAACACTTTGTCCTTCAAGGTCGATATCCTGGAACAGACCCGCTATTCGGGCGAATTCGGCGGCCAGTTGCGGCAGTATTCGCTGCTGAACAACGAGCGGGAGACGGATCGTTATGTCATTTCGGTCCTGCGCGAGGAAGCGGGGCGCGGCGGCTCGCGGTCGATGCACGGCGGCGTGGCAGAGGGGTCGGCCTTGCGCATCGGTGCGCCGCGGAACGCCTTTCCGCTGGAGGAGAGCGCGGCGCCGGTGGTGCTGCTTGCCGGTGGCATCGGGGTGACGCCGATCCTGGCGATGGCGCGCAGCCTGAACGCGCGCGGCAAGCCGTTCGAGTTCCATTTCGCCACCCGATCGGCCGCGCGGACGCCGTTTCTGGCCGAGGTTCTGAGCGGCCCCTTCAAGGAGCGCGTCCGGCTCTATCACGACGACAATCCCGCGATGAGGTTCGATATCGGCCGCTTCGTCGACCGGCTGGCGGCGGGGACGCATCTCTATCTCTGCGGTCCGGGCGGCTTCATGGCAGCGGTTTCGGAGGCATTGGCGGCGCGACCCGATATCGTCCTCCACCGCGAATATTTCACCGCGCCCGACAGCGGGCAGGACGCGGGCGAGCCCTTCACGCTGGCGCTGGCGCAATCCGGGACCGAGCTTGTGGTTGCCGCGGGGCAGAGTATCCTGGAGGTGCTGCAAGCCCACGGGATCGACTGCGCCACCAGTTGCGAGGAAGGCATCTGCGGCACATGCCTGACCAGGGTCCTGGCGGGCGAGATCGAGCATCGGGACCATTTCCTGTCTGCGGGCGAAAGGGCTTCGGGCGACCGGATGCTGATCTGCGTCTCGCGCGGGAAGGCCAATGCGCGGCTGGTCCTTGATCTGTAGCCGTCATGAAGCAAGGCCGGGGGATCGGACGGCAGTCTGCGCCCGGTTCCTGGACCGCAGCCAGAGGTCAGCGCCATGAGTCTCAGCTTGCTTCGCGCCCAGCGGTTTGCCCAGGTCAGCGACCGGCAGGCGACATCGGTCCATCGGCTCATGGAGGATTTCTGCGGCCCGCACGGGCTGGAAATCTACCACCAGAAGGACCTGGCCTTCAACTATGCCGGAAACGGGACGCCGTCGGCCGATATCTCGTTCGGCTTTCTGGAATATGGCACCGAGGTCACGGTGCAGATGGGTGACGGCATCGACCATTACACCGTCAACCTGCCCCTGCGCGGCGCGCAGACGGTGACACAGGACCTTGCCCGGCACAAATCCGACCCGGCGCACGGCATCCTGCTGTCGCCGGGCCAGCAGCTTCAGGTGGATATCGACCGCGACTACCGCTCGATCTTCGTGACCATCAAGCGCCAGATCATGGAACTGGCGCTGAGCCGGCTGATCGGGCGGCAGGCAAAGCGGCCGCTGGTCTTCGAGATCGGCATGCCGTTGGAGGCGACGGCGACCGCATCCTGGTGGCGCACGGCCGAGCATTACCTGAAGGAGATGTCGACCGAGGGCAGCATCCTGTCCTATCCCAATGTCGGGAAGGAGCTGGAGCTGTCGCTGGTCCGTGCCCTTCTGGTGCATCACAAGAACAATTACTCCGATGAAATCTCGCGCAATCTCTTCGAGCTGATGCCGCCCTACATGCAACGGGCGGTGCGTCACATCGAGGATCATTGCCAGGACGAGATTCCGCTGGACGAATTGCGCAAGGTTGCCAGCGTCTCGGCCGACAAGCTTTGCGCGGGGTTCCGCGAATATGCGGGCACCACGCCGATGGGCTATCTGAAGATCACGCGACTGATGAAGGCGCGCGAGCAGTTCCTGACCGACCAGACCGGCAAGAGCGTCTCGACCGTCGCCTTTGAGGTCGGCTTCAACCACTTGGGCCGGTTCTCGGTCGACTACCGCCTCACTTTCGGGGAAAGCCCCTCGGAAACCGTCGCCCGGGCCGAGAAACTGCGCGCGGCCCGGCGCGAGGCGCGGACCGGCGGGGGGCGCTAGGTTCGTGCCGCACAGGGTGCGGCGGACCCGGGCCGGCACACGCCCCGGAGAACCGCGCTTCGCTCGACCGATGTGGGAACCTGCGGCAAGGACCGCTATGCCGTCGCGCCGCGCCGCACCTTCACCTCGGGCATCGCTCCGATCAGCATGCGCGCATAGTCGCTTTTCGGCGTGTCGAAGATCTCGTCTGTCGTGCCCTCCTCGACCAGCTCGCCGCGATAGATCAGTGCCACCCGGCTGCACAGGTAACGCACCACCGCCAGGTCGTGGCTGATGAAGAAATAGGTCAGGCCAAGCCGGTCCTGCAACTCGCAGAGCAGGTTCAGGACCTGCGCCTGGACCGACACGTCCAGCGCCGAGGTCGGTTCGTCAAGCAGCAGCAGTTCCGGCCCGGAGGCAAGCGCGCGCGCGATGCAGATGCGCTGCCGCTGGCCGCCCGAGAATTCGTGCGGATAGCGCGTCAGGTGCTGCGGCCCAAGCCCGACAAGCGACAAGAGCTCGGCGGCGCGGTCGGTGCGCTGCGTCCGTGACAGCCCGAGGATGTCGTGATGCACCAGCATCGGCTCGGTCACGATGTCGCGCACCGACATGCGCGGGTTGAGCGAGGCGTAGGGGTCCTGGAAGACGATCTGCACCCGGGCCCGCAAGCGGCGCAGGTCTGCCGGCGAGAGACGCGCAAGATCCTGCCCCTCGAACAGGATCCGCCCCGCACTCGGGGTCTCCAGATGCAGGATCGAGCGGGTGAGCGTGGTCTTGCCCGACCCGCTTTCGCCGACAAGGCCGAAGCTCTCGCCCTTCTGGACGGAGATCGACACGTCCTTCAGCGCCCGCACCTCGGCGGTCCGCCCGAAAAGCGCGCGGCGCGCGGCGTAGGTCTTCGAGACGTTCTCGATCTGCAGGATCGGCTCAGACATGTTCCAGCGCCTCCAGGCGGATGCAGGCGGCGCGGTGATCGGCGCCGAGGTGGACGGCACCGGGCAGCGCCGCAGTGCAGGCCGGGATCGCCAGCGGGCAGCGCGGCGCGAAGCGGCAGCCGGGCGGCGGGGTGATCAGGTTCGGCACGGTGCCCCCCAGCCCCTTCAGCGTGCCGCGCTTCGACGCCTTGGTCGGGATCGCCGCCATCAGCGCCCTGGTGTAGGGGTGGGCCGGGCTTTCGATCACGTTGGAGACCGGGCCGCTTTCGACGATGTTTCCGGCATACATCACCGCGACATGGCTGCAGGTTTCGGCCACCACGCCCAGATTGTGGGTGATCAGGATGACGCCGATGTCATGGTCGGCCACCGTTCCCTTCAGAAGCTTCAGGATCTGCGCCTGCACCGACACATCCAGCGCCGTCGTCGGCTCGTCTGCTATCAGAAGGTCGGGTCGGCCGATCAGCGCCATGGCGATCAGCACCCTTTGGCGCATCCCGCCCGAAAATTCGTGCGGATAATTGTCAAGCCGCGCCCCGGCGTCCGGAATGCCCACCCGCTCCAGCATCTCGCCCGCCAGCCGCCGCGCCGCGCGGCGACGCTCGCGGCGGCCTGCCCCAGGCGGACATCCAAGCACCGAAGGGTCGTGGCTGGCGGCGGCAAGCGCTACGTCGATCAATTGTTCGCCCACCCGGTAGGCCGGGTTGAGGTTGGTGGTCGGGTCCTGGAAGATCATGCCGATCCGCTTGCCGCGCAGATCCTGCATCTCGCGCAGCGGCAGTTTCAGGATGTCGCGGCCCTCGAACCGGATTTCGCCCTTCCGGTAGGTCGCCGGTGGCGTCGGCACAAGGCGCGAGATCGAGAGCCCGGTCAGCGACTTGCCGCAGCCGGATTCGCCGACAAGGCCCCAGATCTCGCCGCGCTGCACCGTCAGGTCGATGCCGTTCAGCACATGGGCCGCCCCGTCGAAGCTGGTCATCGTCAGGTGCAGGTCACGGATGGAGAGAAGCGGTCCGGTCATGTCAGCGCCTCGCCTTCGGGTCGAGAATGTCGCGCAGCCCGTCGCCCAGGAGGTTGAAGCCGAAGACGGCAAGGAACATCGCCAGGCCGGGGGCCATCGCCGTCCACCAGTAGCCGGGCATGTTGGCGCGAGAGAGCGACAGGAGTGTCCCCCATTCCGGGGTGGGCGGCCGCACGCCGATGCCGATGAAGCCAAGGCCGGCCACGGTGAGGATGGCAAAGCCCATGTCGAGCGACATCTTGACGATGATCGGCGAGACGACATTGGGCAGGATGTGCCGGAACAGGATGCGCGCGGGGCTGGCGCCGATGGCGCGGGCGGCGGTCACATAGACCTCCTCGCGCGCGGCAAGGACCTCGCCGCGGACAAGGCGCGCATAGCCCGGCCACCATGAGAGAGAGATCGCGATCACCATGTTGGTGAAGCCGGGGCCAAGGGCGGCGGCAATCGCCATGGCCAGGATCAGGCTGGGGATGGTCAGCGTCAGGTCGGTCAGCCGCATCAGCCCCTCGTCGGTCCAGCCGCCGACGAAACCGGCGACCGCGCCGACAAGCGTGCCGATGACCGACCCGATCAGCACCACGCCGAACCCGGCAAGGACCGAGACGGTCGTCCCCGCCATCACCAGCGAAAGCACGTCCTGTCCCAGCTCGTTGGTGCCGAACAGATGGGCGGCGGAAGGGGCCTGGAACTGGTTGGCGGTGTCGACCGCCCCGGCGACATGGCCGGGAAACGGCGCCAGCACCGTGCCGAAGACGGCGAAGAACAGGACGACCGCGACGATGGCCGCGCCGATCATCGACAGCTTGCTCTGGCTGAACCGGAACAGCGCCCGGCGCAGGCGGTCGTCGCGATGGCGGACGGGCTCGGTCCGGGGGGTCTGGACGCTGTCGGTCATGAGTAGCGTACCTTCGGGTTGATGACGCCGTAAAGAAGATCGATGACAAGGTTGGCGAGGACGAAAAGCAGACCGATCACCAGCGCGACGCCGATCACCGGCATCATGTCCTGCGAGACGATCGCCTTGGTCGCGTAAAGCCCGAGGCCCGGCCAGTCGAACACGGTCTCGACCAGCACGGTGCCGCCGAGAAGCCAGCCGAAGTAGAGCCCGATCACGGTCAGCGTGGCCGAGACGGCATTGCGGGCGACATATTTCAGGATGATCTTGCCGCGCGGCAGGCCAAGCGCACGGGCGGTCATCACATAGTCCTGGCCCATCACCTCGATGGTCGAGGCGCGCATCATCCGCATGATCGTCGCCAGGGGTGACAGCGACATGGCGATGGCGGGCATGGCGAGATGGCGCAGCGCCATGGTGAAGGCGTGCAGGTCTCCGGCAAGCAGGGTGTCGATGGTCAGGAAGCCGGTGACGGTCGGCGGCGGGATGACGATGATCGGCAGTCGGCCGCCAAGCGGCAGCCACATCAGCCACATCGCGAAGCAGAGCTGGAGGAGAAGGCCGAGGAAGAAGCGGGGCATCGAGATCGCGCCGATGGCGACCACTTGCGAAAGATAATCCGGCCAGCGGTTGCGCCAGACCGCGGTGGCAAGGCCGAGCGGGATGCCGATCGCCACGGCGATCAGCATTGCGGCACAGACCAACTCCAGCGTCGCCGGAAGATAGGCCGCGATATCTGCGGCAACCGGGCGGCGGGTCAAGAGCGAGGTGCCAAGGTCGCCGTGCAGAAGACCGCCGACGTAGTGGAAATATTGCGTCCAGATCGGTTGATCCAGGCCGAATTCGTGCGACAGCGCCTCGATCTCGGCCGGCGTCGCATTCGGTCCTGCCGCCAGCGCGACCGGATCGCCCGGCAGGATGCGCGCGATGGCGAACATGATCACCGTCAGCCCGATGACCACCGGGACAAGCATGAGGATCCGCCGCAGGATGAAGTACAGCATGTCAGACGCCTTCCGTGGGGTGGCGGCCGGACGCAGGGAGCAATGCGTCCGGCCCGTTCCGGCCGATCAGAGCGACAGCGGCCAGACCTCGATCGCGTTGGAGGCGACCGGCGTGAAATGCCAGTCCTTCACGCTGTCGCGCATGCCGAGCTTGCGGCGTTCCAGCACGCCGAAGATGTCGGGAGCATCCTCGACGACCTTCTTCTGGAAGTCGCCGTAGATGGCAATCCGCTTCGCCGGGTCGATCTCGCTGCGGGCCGCCTCGATCAGCGCGTCCACTTCCGGGTTGTGGTAGACCGCGTTCTGCCAGCCGCCGTTGCGCGACGAATGATAGGCCGCGAAGGCGATGTTGTCCGGGTCGCCATAGTTCGCGGTCTGGTAGACAGGGAAGAGGTCGGGGAAGGTTTCCGGCGACTGGCAGGCCGCGACCATGTCCGGCCAGTTCAGCGGCTGGATCTCCAGGTCGATGTTCAGCTGCTTGAGGCTGTCGAGCATGATCAGTGCCCAGCGACGCTGCTGTTCGAGGCCCGAGACATGGAACATCTTCAGCGTGAAGCCGCCTTCGGGCTTCTCGGTCTTGGCCATGAATTCCTTGGCCTTGTCGAGATCGGTGCGGTAGACCTCAAGCCCTGCGTCGAAGCCGAGGATGCCGGTCGGCAGCGGCCCGGTCATCAGGTCGGCATAGCCCGCCGCATCGAGGATACCCTGGTAGTTGGTGGCCCAGGAAATCGCCTTGCGCAGGTTGATGTCGGCCAGCGGGCCCTTCTCGGTGTTCATCTTGATCGAGAAGGTGCGGTACTCCGGTTCGATCACCCGAACCACGCCCGGCGCGTCCTTCAGCGCGTCCATGTCCTCCGAGGTGAGGTCCACAGCGATATGCGCCTCGCCGTTCTGTAGCATCAACCGCTGCGTCGCGGTTTCGCGCACGATCTGCCAGATCACGCCATCAAGATTGCCGCCGCCCGACTGCCAGGCATCGGCGACGCGGGAAAGCTGGTAAAGCGTGCCGACCTCGAAGCGGGCGACCTGGAACGGCCCCGATCCCGCCGTGTTGGTCATAAGCCAGGTCTCGCCCTGATCGGCGCCAAGGTTGGCCTCGACCGCCGCCTTCTCGACGACGAAGATCCAGGGCAGGACCTGAAGAAACGCCGCGAAGGGCTTGGCCAGCTTGAACTCGACCGTGCCCGCATCGACCGCCGTCACGCCTTCCGGAGTGACGATGTCGCGGATCATCCAGGAATTGCCCTTGGCCAGCGCCAGCGCCCGCTGGAACGAATAGACAACGTCGTCCCCCGTCACCGGATTGCCGCTGTGGAACTTCGCCGCCGCGTTCAGCTTGAACGTGTAGGTCAGGCCGTCGGCGCTCATCTCCCAGCTTTCGGCCAGGGCCGGAACCGGCTCGGGCGGGTTGCCGGCGACGCGAACCAGCGGGTCGTAGACGTTGCGCATGAAGAACGAGGCCGAATAGCCCGTCGCGGTATGCGGGTCGAAGTTGGGGATGTCCTGGCCCGAGGCGACGATCAGGACATTGCTGCCCGACTGAGCAAACAGGCGCCTTGGGAAGCTTGCGGCGGCGAGGCCCGCGCCGGCCATCGCCAGAAGGCCGCGCCGCGAGATGGTGAACTGGGTCGAGGATGTCATCGTAGTGCTCCTGGTTGGATTCGTCTGTCCAAAGGGGGGGCGATCCGGGTTTCAGGCCCAGACCGTGCTTGGCTCCGGTTCCGCGCGCTTGCCCGTCGGAACCGCGGTGTTCTGGTAGTGGCGCTGGACATGCTCGGGCGTGACGTAGCCGCGGGCGAGGTCGCGGGCCACGGCGGCGTGGTCACGCTCGTCCGGATCGCCGAACCCGGCGCCGCCGCCCAGTACAAGCTCCACCACCTGGTCGGTCGTGTGCAGCGAGACGAGTGCGCCGGTGCCGCAGTCGCGCAGGAGGCGTCCGTCCGCCCCCTGCACCAGCCCGCGTGCCCCGCCGCCCGCCTCGCCGCCGAACAGACCGGCGATCGGGTTGTCGACGCCCTCGGGATAGACCGAGACCAGCATCTCCAGCCCGTCCTCGTCACGCTTGCGGAAGCGCACCACCTGGCCAAGGCCGCCGCGGGTCCGGCCCGCGCCGCCGCTGTCGGCAAGGAAGGCTTTCTCCAGCACCAGCACAGGAACGCGGCTTTCCATCAGCTCGATCGAGGTATTCGCCGCCGAGGTCGGCCACAGGAGCGAGGAATGCCCGTCCTTGCGGTCGGACCCGCCCTGCCCGCCGCCGCAGAACAGGAGGTCGGAGTAGAACTGGCCGTCCTGGTCCTGACCGTAAACGTTCGCGGCCACGGCAAGGCCGGTGAACGACTGCACCTTGTCCGGCGCTGCCTGCGCCAGCGCGCGGAAGATGTTCGGCGCCAGATACCAGCCGGTCCGCGTGCGCAGGTTCACCGCCGCCGGATAGGTCGGGTTCAGGATCGAGCCTTCCGGCGCCTTCACCGTGAAGGGACGATAGCAGCCCGCGTTGCCCCTCACCGTCGGGGTCAGCATGCATTTCAGCGGATAGGTCGCGTGCGCCGCCGTATAGTTCAGCGTCGCGTTCAGCCCACCCTGCGGCAATTGCGGCGGGGCGCCGTCGAAATCGACGGTGATCCTGTCGCCCTCGACCTTCACCAGCACGGGATAGGTGATCTTCTCGCCCAGCGGGTTGTTGGTGATGGTCGAGCGGTAGTCGCCGTCCGGCAGCGCGCGGATCGCGTCGCGCATCGCCTTTTCCGACAGGCCCTGCACCACCTCGGCCAGCGCGCTGAGGTCGTGCATCCCGTAGTCGTGCATGAAGGCGTCCAGCCGTTCTGCACCCAGCTTGTTCGCCGCGACGAAGGAGAAGATGTCGCCCAGGACCTGCTCGCCGTTGCGCACGTTACGGCTGATCATGTTGATCAGCGTCTCGTTCGGCACCCCGGCGTCGAAGATCTTCATCGGCGGGATTTGCAGGCCCTCCTCGTAGATTTCGCGGGCGTGGAGCGAGTCCTTGGTGCCGCCGATGTCGGAGACATGGCCGACCGTCCCCATCAGCCCGACCAGCCGCCCGTTGCGGAAGGCCGGCGTCACGATGGCGATGTCGAACAGGTGCCCGGCGCAGAGCCAGGGGTCGTTGGTGATCAGGACGTCGCCGGGCTTCAGCGTCTCGGCCGGATAGGCCTTGAGCAGCGCCTTGACCGCGCGCGGCAGGGTCAGGTTGAAGACCGGCATCGCGCGGGGGCTGTGCGCCAGCGTCTCGCCGTCCTTGTCCAGAAGCTCGCAGGCAAAGTCCTGCGCCTCGGCGATGACCAGGCTGAAGGCGGTGCGGCAGACGGTCAGCCACATCTCCTCGACCACGTTGACCAGCCGCGACCACATGATTTCCAGCCCGATCGGGTCGGACTGGATGCGCGCCACCGCCTCGGCGCGCGACATCTCGGCGGTGATCAGCGCGTCGGCCGCCTTGATGGCGCCAAGCTTCACGCAGATGTTCAGCCCTTCGTCGATGGTCACGCTGTCGGACGGGCCGATGACGGTGGTCGACTCGCGTTCTTCGATGATCGCCGGGCCCCGGATCTCGTCGCCGGATTGCAGCGCGTAGCGGTCGTAGACGACGGTCTCGAAGCTGCCGTCCTCGAACCAGCAGTTGCGCTTGCCCTTTATCCTGGTCGCCGCATCGCCGCCCCCCGCCGCGCCGGTCAGCGCCAGTTTCGGCGTGGGTCCGGCGACGCGGACGCGGAAGTTCACCGCCTCGAACCGTGCGCCTTCGAATGGGTCGGCGAAACGGGCGGAATAGGCGCGCACGAAGGCCGCACGGATGTCGCCCAGATCGGCCTCGGCCAGGTCGTTGCCCGGCAGCGGCACCGAAATGTCGTGCATCTGCCCGACCAGCCGCATGTCCGCGCTGCGCTCGACGACGGCTTCGCCCCGCCCGATTCCGGCACGCTCCAGCTGGCGCAGGCCTTCTTCTTCCAGCGCGCGCAGGAGCGTGTTCACCGCCGCCGCATCGAAACCGGCCACAAGTTCCACCCGATGCGAGCGCACGCCCTCGAACGACAGGGGTGCTGCCAGGAAGCCAAGCGCCGAAGCGGCACCGGAGGCCGGCGGGATCAGCACCGAGCGGACACCCATCACCCGGGCGACGTCGACGGCATGGGCGGGACCGGCGCCGCCGAAGCCCACCATCGCATAGTCGCGCGGGTCCTTGCCGCGTTCCACAAGATGCACACGCGCGGCCGAGGCCATGCTTTCGACGACGACCTTGTGGATGCCAAGCGCCGCCGCCTCGACTGTCAGGCCCAGCGGGTCGGCCACGCGGGCAATCGCGCCCCGCGCCGCCGCAAGGTCAAGCGTCATGCGCCCGCCCAGGAAGAAGCCCGGATCATAGTAGCCGAGTACCAGGTTCGCGTCGGTCACGGTCGGCGCAGTGCCGCCAAGACCATAGCAGGCCGGGCCGGGATCGGACCCCGCCGAATGCGGGCCGACCTTCAAGAGGCCTACTTCGTCGATGGCGGCAATCGACCCGCCGCCCGCGCCGATCTCGATCATCTCGATCACCGGCGCCTTGATCGGCAGGCCCGAGCCCTTGGTGAAGCGATGCACCCGCGCCGCCTCCATCATCGGGGCCACTTCGGCGCGGCCCTCCTCGATCATGCAGGCCTTGGCCGTGGTGCCGCCCATGTCGAAGGAAATCACGTCCTTCAGACCCGCTTCCTCGGCGAAAAGCGCGGTGGCCAGCCCGCCGCCCGCCGGTCCGCTTTCCAGGAGCCGGATCGGGAAATCGCGCGCGGTTTCCAGCGAGACGAGGCCTCCCGCCGAATGCATCAGCCGCAAGGGACCGGCGAAGCCTTTCGCGCTCAGCGCCATCTCCAGCCGGGTCAGGTAGCGGTGCATCAGCGGCTGCACGAAGGCATTGGCGCAGGTGGTGACAATGCGCTGGTACTCGCCCATCTCGGCAACGACATCGCTGGAAATCGAAATGGCGAGATCGGGGAAGGCCCCGCGCACGATCTCGGCGGCGCGGCGTTCATGGGCGGTATTGGCGTAGGAATGCATGAAGGCGATGGCGATGGCCTCGCAGCCCTGCGCCACCAGCGCCCGTGCCGAAGCCAGAACCGCCGCCTCGTCCAGCGGGGTCACCACATCGCCCGCGGCAGTCACGCGCTCGTCGACCTCCAGCCGCAGCTCGCGGCTGACGATCGGTTCCGGGAAGGCGACGTAAAGGTCATAGATGTCATAGCGCTGCTCGGTCCCCATTTCGAGGATGTCGCGGAAGCCCCGCGTCGTGATCAGCCCGACCGGCGCGCCCTTCCGCTCGATCACCGCGTTGGTGACAAGCGTGGTGCCGTGGACGATCTCGGACAGGTCGGCATGGCTGACGCCGCGCATTTCGAGGATTTCTTCCAGCCCCTTCAGCGCGGCCTCCGAAGGGTCGTGCGGGGTCGTCAGCCGCTTGTGCAGCGTGACCGAGGCGGTCTTGCCGTCGTAGAGGACAAAGTCGGTGAATGTCCCGCCAATGTCGAAGCCTACGCGCCAGCGGGGTTCGGAGATGTTCATGCGAAATTTCCCTTCTGTGAGAAGCTGGGTTCGACAAAGGCGGTGTCGCCCAGTTCATGTGCGATGCGGGTGGCGCCAGCCGCGAGCGCGGCGAGCATCCTGTCGCGGTCCTCAAGGTCCACGACGGCGTGCGGATAGACGATGCAGAGGCTGACAGCCTCGTCGGTGGCCGGGTCGGCGACCGCGATGGCGATGGCATCGACGCCCGGCGTGGCCTCCTGGCTGGAAAAGGCAAAGCCCTGCTCCCGGATCGCGGCCAGGCGCGCCGTCAGGGCGCCCGCCCCGTCCTGCCCGGCGTAAAGCGCGCGCACTTCGTCCTCGGGCAGCCGGGCCAGCAGCGACCGGCCGGTCGCGCTGGCTTCGGCCTTCAGGCGGCGGCCGATGGCGCCCATGACGCGCAGCGTGTTGGTCCCGGGGAAGTCGGCGATGCCCGTGACCTCGCGGCCCTCGCGCAGCGAAATATAGCCGGTATGGCCGAACTGGCGCGACACCTCGGCGACCACTTCCGAGGCGCGGCCGATCACGCCGGAGGAATGCTTGAAGGCGACAGCCAGATCCAGCACCAGCCGACCGGGCCGGTGCCGCCGCGTGTCGCCGATCGTTTCCAGAAGCCCGGCATCGCGCATCGCCCTCATCAGCCGCGAAGCATTGGCCTTCGGCATGGAAAGGCGCGTCGTAACTTCGGACACCGTCAATTCGGTGCTTCCGGTTCCGAACAGTCTGAGCACATCCGCCGCGTTCTGAAGGATTGTCATATTGTGTTCCGTAAAGTGGATCACTGGTTGCTTGAAATGGAACTACTCTCGTCCGGGCGATTCTGTCAACAGAGAATTCGACCCGCCCGGCCCGGCGTGCCGGCACGACCTGGCAGCCCCGTGGCGGGGCCGAAGCTTCTCATGTTTTCAGTATCTTGACTGGCCTGCGGTCAAACGCCGCGGGTCTCGACGATGCGGGCAAAGATGCTTGCCCCCACCGGCAGGATCGAGTCGTCGAACAGGAAACCGGGGTTGTGCAGCGGTACGCCGCCGTCATGTCCCAGGTTGAAGAAGGCTCCCGGAACGACGCGCAGGAGATCGGCCATGTCCTCCGATCCCATGGTAAGATCGGCATCCGCTGCGGCCCGGTCGCCGACGACATCGCGCGCCGCGGCAACGATGTCGAGCGCGCGGTCGGGATCGTTGACCAGCACGTCGAAGACCCGGCGCACCTCGACGTCGATCCGCACCTCCTGCGCCGCCGCCATTCCCGAGCAGATGCGCCGCAGCCGTGCCTCGATCAGGTCGCCGTCCGCAGTCTCCATGAACCGGAACGTGCCCCGCAGCACAGCCTGCGCCGGGATGACGTTGTAGGCGGTGCCGGCATGGAACTCCGTCACCGACAGGACGCCCGGATGGGTCGGATCGAGGTTGCGCGACACGATCCGCTGCAACTCCCCCACCAGTGCCGCGCCGGTGACGATCGGGTCGGCCGACATCTGCGGCATCGCGCCGTGACTGCCCCGCCCTGCGATGGTGATGTCGAAGAAGGCCGCCCCCGCCTGCGCCTTTCCGGGCCGGATGCTCACCTGCGAATGGGCGCTGTAGGGCGAGTTGTGCAACCCGTAAAGCTCGTCGCAGGGAAAACGGTCGAACAGGCCATCGGCGAGCATGGCGCGGGCGCCGCCCAACCCTTCCTCGGCGGGCTGGAAGATGAAGACGACACGACCGGCAAAATCCCGCGTCTCGGCCAGGTAACGCGCGGCACCCAGCAGCATTGTCATGTGGCCGTCATGGCCGCAGCCATGAAAGACGCCAGGCGTCCTGGACCGGTAGGGAAGGTTGGTTTCCTCGTCCATCGGCAGGGCGTCCATGTCGGCCCGGAGCCCGATGGTCCGGCCCGGCCGCGCGCCATCGAGCACACCGACCACGCCGGTGCCGCCGACCCCGCGTGTCACGGCAATGCCCCAGCCTGCAAGCAATGAAGCCACCTTCGCCGAGGTCCGCACCTCCTGAAAGCCGATCTCGGGATGTTCGTGGAACTCCTGCCGCAACGCGGTCAGGTCGTCGGCATAGCTCGCGATACGGTTGATGACCGGCATGACACACCTCCTGTCGATGCTCACAACTGACGTCGTGCAGCGCAGCATGGCTGGAATCATACACGTCGGTGCCGTCGGGTGTAGGCCTCAGAACGTCTCCTTGCGAGCCACGATGCCATGAACAGCCGGGGTCGCGGGAATCCAAGGCATCGCTACCCGGCTGCGGCAGGACATCGCCACACCTGGACATCCCGGAAAAGCGCGGGTGCCTTCGATGCGTGCCTGGCTTTGCGGCGAACCCTTTGCGACAGCCTCGCGCGGATTGCGTGCTGATGCCCTTTGCCATCCTTCCGCATTATCGGTGATGAAAGCCATCGACCTGCGGCTGGGGGTGGCGGCCCGCGTGGCCCTCGACCGCAGGAAGGCGGCGGCGGAAACCTGACGACCGCTGCTGGCCAGTCGCTGGACCCTGCGGCCTTGGCGCACCCCTGCCGCAGTCCGCGTCGCGGCTGTCAGTGGCCTGCGGGCCCGGCCCCCGACTTGCGCCAGTCCGATGGCGACAGGCCGAACTTGGCCTTGAAGAGCCGCGAGAATTGGGCCTGGTCGCAGAAGCCGAAGCGATAGGCGATCTCGGCCATCGCCAGCGCAGGGGATGCGGTGATCGTGTCCCGGGCTGCGGTCAGCCGTTCCTCGCGGATGAACTGCGACACGGTCTGGTTGGTGTCTCCGAACAGCTCGTGCAGGTAACGCTTCGAGATGCCGCAGGCGTCGGCCACGAAATCGGGCGAAAGCTCGGGGCTGGACAGGTGTCGACGGACAACCTGCTCGGCCCGGCGCAGGTGGCCTGCCCTGACCGAGCTGCGCACCTGGTGGTCGTCGCCCGCCGTCTCGTCCAGTGTCAGCGCCAGCACCTCGACCATCTGGCGGCCCAGGACTTCGGCCGCGCGCCCCTCGCCAAGGGGCAGCGCATGCAGATGCTGCATCATCGAGGTGAACAGCGCCGGAAGCCCGCTGCGCGCGTCGATGATCCGGGCACAGAACCGGTCGGGATCACGCACCTTCTCGGCCAAAGACTTCTTGCCGATCTTCAGCACGCTCAGCTCGTTGGGCGCATCATAGGCAAAGCGGTAGGGCTCGTCCCCGCGCTCGATGATGAAGCCGCCCGGGTCGCAACGCACCTCGCGCCCGATCTGGCGGAATTCGACCGGGCTCAGGCGCGGCACGGTGATCAGGTATTCCTCCTCGCTCGTGTGCGAGATATGGCTCGGGCGGCGTTCATACTGCAGGGGTTCCGTCGCCAGCCGCGACAGCGACACAGTGCCCATCTGCCGCTGTTCCAGCTGGCCCGAAAAGTCGGCGGCGTCCCGGAAGGTCAGGTGAAGCGGAAAGTAGGTATCGGCGATCACCCGGTTCCAGTGCGCCGACCTCTGGCCGGGCGCCGTCTGGGCCGTGCTGTGCGCGGTGACTTCCATGCGCCCTCTCCCCAAAGCGCTATTGGGGAATCGTTAGGCCCGAACCCAGAGCCAGGCAAGAACTATCGACCCTGACCTCCGGCGGGTGCGCCCGGTGACAAACCAATATGCGCCTGGCGACAAATTTGGCATCCGCCATGCACGGATCGGCAAATCTTCCCGCCCTGAGGTTCAAGATCGCCGCCGGGATTCGCGTCACAGTCCGGTCATGGAGAGAGCCCGGAAAACGGCCCGGGCATCGCAGGGAGGACTTGGACAACCCCGGCCCGGGCGGTTTTCCCAAGGGGGAGAGCCGAAGGATGACAAGACGCAATGTGGACCCGATCACCTTGTCGGTGGTGCGCGGCGTGCTGGAGACGACCCAGCGCGAGATGACGCTGACGCTGGAGCAGACGGCGCGGTCGTCGGTGTTCAACCTCGCGCATGACTATTCGACGGCGCTCTTCAACCACACGCCCGAGATGATCCTCCAGGGCCAGGACATCCCGATCCACCTTGGTTCGCTGATCCCCGCGATGAAATCGGTGGCGCGCTTCTTCGAGGGCGACATTCACGAGGGCGACCTGATCCTGCACAACGACCCGGCTTACGGCGGCAGCCACATCATCGACACCTGCATGTACTACCCGGTGTTCCATGAGGGCGAACTGGTGTTCTGGACGGTTTGCAAGGGCCATCTCACCGATATCGGCGGCCCGGTCCCGGCAGGCTACAACCCGAACGCCACCGAGATCTTCGCCGAAGGTCTGCGCATCCCGCCGGTCAAGCTGTGGGACCGTGGCCGTCCGCGCAAGGACGTGATGAACCTGCTCTTGACCAACATGCGCGCCCGTCGCGACCAGGAGGGCGATTTCAACGCCCTGATCGGTGCCTGCCAGGTCGGGGCGCGCAACCTGATCAACCTGATGAAGAAATACGGCAAGGAGACGGTGCAGGACTGCATCGCCGAGCTTCTCGACATGGCCGAGGCGCATATGCGCAAGCTGATTTCCGAAGTGCCGGACGGAACCTATCAGGGCACCGCCATCCTTGAGGACGCCGGGCACGGCTATGGCGATTTCGAGATCACCGCGACCGTGACGGTCAAGGGCGACGGCTGCCACATCGCCATCCAGTCGCCGCCGCAGATTCCGTATTTCATCAACAGCTACGAAGGCAACAGCCATTCGGGCGTCTACCTTGGCCTGATGATGTTCGCGCAACTGCCGCCGCCCTACAACGAAGGGCTTTACCGCTGCGTGACCACCGACATGGGTCCGAAGGGCACGCTCTGCAACGCCAAGTCCCCGGCGCCGCACATGAACTGCACCACCACGCCCATGGAGACGCTGACCGATGCGGTGCGCCTGGCCTTCGAGCAGGCCGCGCCACACAAGGTCTCGGCCAGCTGGGGACATGCCAATGGCTGCAACATCGCGGGGTGGGACAAGCGGCATGACGAGGAATATGTGACGATGGTGCTGGCCTCGATCATCTCGGGCGCGGGGGCCACGTCGCAGGCCGACGGCTGGCATGCGGTCGGGCCGGAATGCTGCTTCGGCGCACTGACGAGCGGTGACATCGAGATGTTGGAACACAGCTATCCGATCATCATCCACCGCTATTCGCTGATGGAGGATTCCGGCGGGGCGGGCAGGAACCGGGGCGGTTCCGGCACCTGCTGGGAGGTGGAGCCGCTGGACAGCCCGATGACGCTGATCACCTTCGGCGAGGGGCGGCGCATCCCGGCGATGGGCGCCGCCGGGGCGAAATCGACGATGGTGGAGAAGAAGGTCGGGCGACTGGAAGTCACCCGGGGCGGCGCGACGACGATCATCACCGACAACGTGATCGAGACGATCCAGCCCGGCGAACGCGCCGCCAACAAGAACCCCGGCGGCGGCGGCTACGGCAACCCGTTCCAACGCGACATCCAGAAGGTCGTGGAAGACGTGCGCAATGGCCTTGTCAGCCTTGACGGCGCCCGGCTCGACTACGGCGTCGTCATCGCCGACCGCGACAGCCTGGAAGTCGACCACGCCGCGACGGCACGGCTCCGCGCCGCCTGATCGCTTCCCTCGTACAGGAATTTCCCGGGGGAACCCGGGGGGCGACACCCCCCGCGCGACCCCGGCCACCCCGAAAGGACCCACGACATGCAGAACCAGTATCGTCTTGGCATCGACGCCGGCGGCACCTTCACCGACTTCATCCTGGCCGACCGGAAGGGGGGCGTGCGCATCTTCAAAGCGCTCTCCACGCCGAACGACCCCACAGCCGCCATCCGCAACGGCCTGCGCCTGATCGAAGAGGAAACGGGCCTCTCACCGCACCAGATCGTCTCGAACGCCGACCTGTGCATCAACGGCACCACGGTGGGGCTGAACGCGCTGATCACCCACAACGGGGCGAGGACCGGCCTGATCGCGACGCGCGGTCACGAGGACAGCATCGAAATCCGCCTGGGCCACAAGGAGGACGGCTATCGCTACGATCCCGAATACCCGCCCGCGACCATGCTTGTGCCGCGCTACCTGCGGCGCGGCGTCGCCGAACGGGTGCTGTCCACCGGCGCCGTCCACACGCCTCTGAACGAGGACGACGTCCGCGACGCCTGCCGTCACTTCCTCCGCGAAGGCGTGGAGTCGGTGGCCATCAGCTTCGTCTGGTCCGTCCTGTACCCCGAGCATGAGGCCCGCGCGGCAGAGATCGTGCGCGAGATGATGCCGCATGTCCGCCTGACGGTGGGCAGCCAGCTCTACCCGCAGGTGCGCGAATACACCCGCACCTCGACCGCCATCGTCAATGCCTACCTCGCGCCCATCCTGCAACGCTATGTCGAGGCGGTGGACCGCTACTTCCAGTCGCTCGGCGCGCGGCATCCGGTGCGCTACTTCCAGTCGAATGGTGGGCTGGCGCTGGGTCATGTCGTCAGCGACCAGTCGGTCTATGCCATCAACTCCGGCCCCGCCTCGGCGCCGCAGGCCGCACTCTGGCTGGGCGAGCCCTGGGGCATGAAGGACATCATCACCGTCGACATGGGCGGCACCTCCTTCGACATCACCCTGACCCGCGACGGGCGGGCGAACGTGTCGAAGAACATCGACTTCCTGCGCTACCGGATCGGCATCCCGATGATCCAGGTGGAAACGCTGGGCGCGGGCGGCGGCTCGATCGGCTGGATCGACAGCATGGGCCTGATGCAGATGGGGCCACAGTCGGCGGGCTCGGAACCCGGCCCGGCAAGCTATGACCAGGGCGGCGAGAAGCCCACCACGACAGATGCGAACCTGGTGCTCGGCTATCTCAACCCCGATGGCCTTGTGGGCGGGCGGCTGCCGCTGAACGTCGAAAAGGCCCACCGCGCAATCAAGACCCATCTCGCCGACCCGCTGGGGATCAGCGTGGAAAAGGCTGCGCATGGCATGTTCACCATCGTAAACAACAACATGGTCAACGCGATCCGCCGCGTTTCGGTGGAACGTGGCTATGACCCGCGCGACTTCGTGCTGAACTGTGCCGGCGGGGCGACGGCGGCGCATATCACGGCGCTGGCGCGCGAGATGGGCATCCGCAAGGTGCTGATCTCCAAGCTCGCCTCGGGGCTTTGCGCCTTTGGCCAGATCCTGTCGGACGTGAAGTACAACTACATGGCCCCGGTCGCCGCACGGCTGGAGGGCGCGGAATCGGCCGCCCGGCTCAACACGCTCTTCAACCAGCTCGAGTCGCGGGGGCGCAGCGACCTGATGGCCGACGGCTTCACCGACGAGCGCATCTCGGTGCGTCGCAGCCTCGACATGCGCTATGTCGGGCAGGTGCATGAATGCACGGTGGACATCGACCCGTTCGAGATCACCGAAGCCGCGCTGGAGCGCCTGAAGGCCGCCTTCCATGCCCGCCACGAGGAGCTGTACACCTATTCCGAACCGCACAGCGCGGTCGAGGTTGTGAACGTCGAAAGCGCGATCACCGGCGTTGTGGACAAGCCTGCCCGGATGACTTCTGCCCCCGGCAACGGCGCGCATTCCGCCCTCAAGGGCACGCGCGAGATGATCTTCTCGGCCAGCGGGATTCCGCAGGACACACCGGTCTATGACGGCGCGCTTCTGGGGGCCGGGGATCGCGTCGCCGGGCCGGCCGTCATCCAGGAGGTGACGACAACCATCGTGATCGAGCCGGGCTGGACCGCCGAACTCGACGCCTCGGCGGTCTATGTCCTGACGATGACGGTCGATGCCGCGGCCCCGCCGCGCACCGCCCGCGCCGTCGAGGTTGCCTGACATGGTCCTTGCGCTGGACCAGGTGGGGGTCGCCTTCGGTGGTTTCCGGGCGCTGAGCGAGGTGACGCTTGCCGTCGCTCCCGGACAGATCGTGGGGCTGATCGGTCCCAACGGTGCCGGCAAGACCACCTGCGTCAACGTCCTGACCGGGTTTCAGCGCCCGACCTCTGGCCGGGTGCTGCTGGCGGGTCGCGCTGTCTCGGGCCTTGCCGCCCATCGCATCCGCCGTGCCGGGGTGGCGCGCACCTTCCAGGCGGGGCGGCTTTTCACCGGACTCGACGTGCTGGACAATCTGGCCTGCACCGGCGTCGGCCTCGGCCTGCGCCGCCGCGAGGCCGAGCATCAGGCCAGCGCGCTATTGGCCTGGCTGGGCATCGCCACACTGGAAAGCCGACCCGCCGCCGGTCTGCCCTATACCGACGAGCGGCGCGTGGCCATCGCCCGCGCCCTGATGGGCGGGCCGCGCTTCCTGCTTTTGGACGAACCTGCGGCCGGCATGTCGGAAACCGAGGCGGCCGATCTGGCCGCCGTGATCCGCCGCATCGCCCTGGAACGCGGCATCGGCTGCCTGTTGATCGAACACAACGTCGGGCTGGTCCTCTCGCTCGCCTCGGACGTGGTGGTGCTGGATGGCGGACGGGTCATCGAGCGCGGCGACCGCGCGGTAATCCTTGGCTCGCAGGCGGTGCGCGAGGCCTATCTCGGCGCCAACCTGCCGGAGGCGGCGTGATGTCAAAGCTGGCGGTTCATGACCTTGCGGTGCGCTACGGCAAGCTGACGGCGCTGGCCGAGCTGTCCTTTGCCGTCGCAGAGGGTGAGCGGGTCTTCATCTCGGGGCCGAACGGGGCGGGCAAATCCTCGCTCTTGGCGGCCATCGCCGGATCGGTGCGCGCCGCCCATGGCCGGATCGAGATGGACGGCGACATTCTCTCGGGACTTTCACCCGAGGCGATTGCCCGGCGCGGCCTCTCGATGGTGCCCGAGGGACGGCGCATCTTTGCCGGACTGACGGTGCAGGAAAACCTGATGGTCGGCACCGGAATGCGTCGCGACCGGGGGGCCATCGCCGACGACATCGCGGCGATGTTTGCAGCCTTTCCCATCCTGGCCGAACGCGCCCGGGCCCCGGCGGGGGCGCTTTCGGGCGGCCAGCAGCAGATGCTGGCGATTGCCCGCGCACTGATGACCAACCCCAAGGTCATCCTGGTGGACGAACCCTCGCTCGGCCTCGCGCCCAAGGTGGTGGACGAGGTCTACGATCGGCTGACCGGGCTGCAGGACCTGCGCGGCCTGACCATGATCATCGTCGAACAGTCCTCGGCCCGGGCGGCGCGGGTCGGCGGTCGGATGCTGCTGATGCGGGGCGGACGGATCATCGCCGACGGCGACGCCGCCGGTTTCGCCGCCCGCGACCTTCTGGCGGAAGCCTATTTCGGAGAACCGGCATGAGCCTGCAGCTTCTGTTCGACGCCCTAGCGCTGGGGGGCATCCATGCCATCGCGGCGCTTGGCATCGCCCTGATCTTCGGCGTGATGCGGCTGGTCAACTTCGCGCATGGACAGTTCATCGCCTGCGCGGTCTTCGCGCTGATCCTGCCGTCGGCCGACGCGCTGGCCGTCCTGGGGCTGGGCCGTCTGCCCGCGCCGGTGCTGGTGCCGGTGATCCTGGCGGTGGGGGCCGGGCTGGCGCTCGCCGCCGAGGCGCTGGTGTTCCGGCCGATGCGCAACGCCTCGCCCGTGACACTGATGGTCGGCAGCTTCGCCCTGGGCGTGGCGCTCCAGAACCTGCTTCTGGTGCTCTACGGCGGGCGACCGAAGGCCATCAGCCTCTGGGCCGGGCTGGGCCATCCGGTGCGGATCGGCTCGGCCGAGGTGCCTCTGCTGCAACTGATCGTCATCGCCGCGATCATCGTCATCCTGGTCGGCCTGGCGTTGCTGCTCCGTCGCAGCCGGATCGGGCTGGAAATGCGGGCGGCGGCCGAGGATTTCGGCATGGCGCGGATGCTCGGAGTGCCGGCGAACCGGGTGATCTCGGGGGCCTTCGCGCTGTCGGGAAGCCTTGCCGCGGTGGTGGCGCTGGTCCTTGTGGCGCAGACCGGGATCGCCGACGTGCGCATGGGCGGGCAGATCATGCTGGTGGCCTTCATCGCAACAGTCGTCGGCGGCATGGGCAGCCTGTCGGGGGCAGTGGTGGCGGGGCTTGGCATCGGCGCGGTCTCGGCGCTGTTGCAGGCAGGCCTGCCGCCCGAGGCGCGGCCGTTCCGCGACGCCTTCCTCTATGCCGCGGTCATCCTTGTCCTTCTTTTCCGTCCGCAGGGGCTGTTCGCCCCGGTCGGCACCAGAACGCGGGTCTGAACATGTTGAGACAACACGGCATCCGCCGCCGCATGGCGGCCACCACACCCCTGATCCTGGCCGTCCTGCTCTTGGCCTTCGTCATCGCCGTCAGCCTGACCCATGATCGCGCGCTGGCCCGCATGGCGGCCGAGACGCTGATCCGTGTCACGCTGGTGGTGGGGTTCTGGATCTTCGTGGGCAATTCCGGGGTGGTCAGCTTCGGCCACGCCGCCTTTGCCTGCCTTGGCGCCTATGTCTCGGCCTGGACCACGCTGAAACCGGCGATGAAGGCGACATTGCTGCCGGGCCTGCAAGACTGGCTTGCCGCTGCCGAATGGCCAGTCGCGGCGGCCGCCGTGGCGGGCGGCGGCGTGGCGGCCCTGGTGGCGCTGGCCACGGGTGCCGCGATCCTGCGGCTTTCCGGCATCGCCGCCTCGATCGCGACCTTCGCCTTCCTCGCCATGGTCAACACCATCTGGTCAAACTGGACGCCGATGACCGGCGGTACCTCTTCGGTCGTCGGGCTTGAGCGCTATGTCACGCCCTGGGCGGCCCTCGCATGGGCAGTGGTGGCGCTGGCGGTGGCGGCGGCCTATGGCGCATCGGCCTCGGGCCTCGCCCTGCGGGCAACGCGCGAGGACGAGGTCGCGGCAGCCGCCTCGGGCGTCGACCGCTATCGTCATCGCCTGCTGGCCTATACGCTTTCGGCCTTCTTCTGTGGTGTCGGTGGCGCGCTGACCGGCCATTTCATCGGCGTCATCAACCCCGACAGCTTCTATCTGAGCCTGACCTTCCTGATGCTGGCCATGCTGGTCGTGGGCGGGATCGGCTCGCTCTCGGGCGCGGTGGCGGGGGTCATGGCCCTGTCGCTGGCGGTCGAACTCCTGGTTCGCATGGAGAAGGGCGTGACCCTTGGCGTCACCACCTTCGCGCTGCCCCCCGGCAGCCAGGAAATCATCATCGCGGTGGCGATGATCCTCGTCCTGATCTTTCGCCCCGCCGGTCTTCTGGCCGGGCGCGAGATCATGCTTCCCGCGCGCTGGGTCGGCGGGCGGGCCGACCGAACAACTGACCCGACATCATGAGGAGGAACCCGATGAAACTTGCCCCCGGCATCCTGGCCACGCTGGCCCTTGCCACCCCGCTGAAGGCCGAAGACCTGACCATTGGCTTCGCCATCGCCAAGTCCGGCTGGATGGAGGCCTATGACACGCCCGCCGCCACTGCCGCAAAGATCCGCATCGACGAGATCAACGCCGCCGGGGGCCTTCTGGGCCGCCAGATCAAGGTGGTCGAGGCCGACACCCGCACCGACCGCGCCGAAAGCGCCAAGGCCGGCCTTGATGTGGTCGACCAGGGCGCCGAGATGATGGTCGTCTCCTGCGACTACGACTTTGGCGCTCCGGCCGCCCTTGTGGCCGAGGGCGAGGGGATGAACAGCTTCTTCCTCTGCGCCGAGGACGTGAAGGCCGGCATCCAGGGCGTGGGGCCGAACAGCTTCTCGTCCTCGGTGCTGGCGCCGGTGCAGGGTGCGACCATGGCGGAATGGAGCCACGCCCGGCGCGAGGCCCGCACCGCCTATGTGCTGGAAGACACGTTCATCGAATACAACAAGGGCATCTGCACCGGCTTCAACTGGATGTTCCCGCAGCTGGATGGTGCCCAGATCGTCGGCAGCGACACGTTCAAGAACGACGATGCCTCGATCGCCAGCCAGATCACCCGCATCAAGGCCCTGCCCGAGGAACCCGACGTGATCATGCTCTGCTCGGTCATGCCGGGGGCGGCGGCAGTCGTCCGCCAGCTGCGCGCCGCAGGAATCAATTCGCTGATCCTGAACGGCTCGGCGGTGGACGGGTCCTACTGGCTGGACGCCACGCCTGACCTTTCCGGGTTCGTCGTGCCGGTACAGGGGTCGATCTACGGCGACGATCCCCGCCCCGAGGTCGAGGCGTTCAACAAGGCATACGAGGCCAAGACCGGCGCCCGTCCGGCCAGCCAGTATGCCTATCCGGGCTATGTGCTGATCGACCTCTGGGCCAAGGCGGTCGAGCACGCCGGCACGACCGAGGGCGCCGCCGTGACCGCCGAGCTTGAACGGATGACCGATGAGCCCACGGCCTTTGGCCCGCGCAGCTTCACCCCCGAACTGCATCACCAGAACACGGCGCTGATGCAGATCATCGAGATCACCGGCGGCAAGCCCGCGCGGGTCGATGAGTGGCGCATCTCGCAGCCGGTGCCGCTGGACGTGTTGATGGGGCAGTAAGTCCGGGGGCGGGCGGGGGCTTCCCCTGCCCGCCTCGCAAGCAGGGCGGCGCGCAGGCCGAAACCACAAATAGCTCGACAACCTCGTCGAGCACGACCACCGGACGATCAGGAAGCGGATCCGGGCCAGGATCGAGTTCAGACCCGTCGTCTCGGCTTCGACGACGCTCGAAGGCATCGAGGACTTTGTTCCCGCGATCCCGGGCGCGAGAATTGCCGAAAAAAGTATTTGACTGTATGTTCAGTCTATTTAATCCTGTCCCATAGAATGAGTCCCGCCGCACAAGCGCGGCGGACCGCAACAGGAAGGGCAAAGCGGATGGCGGCAGCGGCGCCGGCGATCGAAGTCCTGGATCTCGCCAAAAGTTTCGGTGAGGCGCGGGCGCTGGACGGCGTCTCGGTAAGCATCGGCGAGAACGAGTTCTTCACCCTGCTCGGCCCCTCCGGTTGCGGCAAGACCACGCTGCTGCGGATGATCGCGGGCTTCGACTTTCCCGACGCCGGCGAAATCCGCCTGCACGGCCGGGACATCGCCGGTCAGCCACCCTTCGCCCGCCCGGTGAACACGGTCTTCCAGAACTACGCGCTCTTTCCGCACATGACCGTGGCGCAGAACATCGGCTTCGGGCTGGAGATGCAGGGCAAGCGCCACACCGAGATCGCGGCGCGCGTCGATGCGATGCTGGCGCTGGTGCGGCTGGAGGCGCTGCGCGAACGGCGCACCTCGCAACTGTGCGGCGGCCAGCCGCAACGGGCGCCGCTGCCCCGCGCGCTGG
>ERZ724516.427-NODE-427-length-26286-cov-25.418589_pt1 | contig 26286 bp, 13 predicted proteins | sample MGYA00376049_ERZ724516 | MGnify/ENA primary metagenome ERZ724516 (study PRJEB28724, sample SAMN07190886) | activated sludge metagenome | isolation source: activated sludge of sewage treatment plant in Hong Hong | place: USA: Christiansburg, Virginia | collected... | reverse complement strand
CCGAACGCCTCCAGAGGTGCCTGGCCGCTGTCTGCGCAGTAGGCCTCCGCCTCACGCAAGGCGTCGCCGATCGCCGCTCCGGTGACGTCCCGGGAGCGCAGTGCCATGGCGAATTCGCTCGCCCACTGCTTCGGGAGGGTCGTCTTCGTGGGGTCCAACATGGTGGTTCCTTTCCGGGTGGGGAGATCAGCCCGCCGGCACGGTTGTGGCAGGGGAGGGTGCAGGTATGCCGGGTGCCTCCGCGCGCAGGAAGGTCGCCGTGGTCTCGGCGAACGCGCACCAGGAGGCGGCTGCTGACTCCAGGTGGGAGCGCCCGGAGTCGGTGATCGTGTAGTACTTGCGGCCCGGCCCGCCGTCGCCGGCCTCCCATCGGGTCTCGACGTGCGCGGCCTGCTCAAGGCGGGCAAGCAGGGGATAGAGCGTGCCGCCCTTGACGGTGCCCAACCCGTTGCGGTCCAACGCGACAGAGATGGCGTAACCGTAGGACGACGGCTCGTTGGCCAGCACTCGAAGGACCGCCATCTCCAGCACGCCCCGAAGCCAGTCACCGGGCCAGGTCGTCGTCGAGCTCATGACTAGATGGTATGCCGATCTAGTCAGTTTGTCTATCTACTTGCCTAGGCGATCAAGTTGTCCTGCTGAGCGCGTGCCGAGCGCTGACATGGCCCAAGGGCTGTCACCGACACTTCCGCGGCAAAGGAACGTCGCTCGTCCGGCCTATGTCGGCCGGGCGTGCTATGCCTATGCCTGTGGTCGACGACGCGAACTCCGGTAACTCTCCGCTTGAGGCTGTCCACGCTTTCCGATTGGAGCTGATGACGCCCGGAGCGAGAGTGGAAGGTTTACGCCTTCACGCTCCCGTGGACATCCTGTCGGTCAAGTGGCATGGCGGGAATGTCGTGACCGTGGCGTTTAAGGATGCCGCAGGGGTCATCGACGAAGCGGTGGTCACCCGCGACCGCGAGGCAAGTCTCCGGCTGGTGGCGAGCAGCTCGATTCGGGCATTCGACGGAGACGGCGAGTCGTGGCGGCTTGCTGCCGAGGCACTTCGAATCAGGTATGCCGCCTTGTTCGACCCCATGCTTGTGGTCACCTCCTCCGACGTGGAGCCGTTGCCGCACCAGATCACCGCGGTCTACGGCGAGATGCTGCCGCGCACGCCGCTGCGGTTCCTCCTCGCCGATGACCCTGGCGCGGGCAAGACCATCATGTGCGGGCTGTACATCAAAGAGCTGATGCTTCGCGGCGATCTGGATCGGTGCCTCGTCGTTGCGCCAGGGAGCCTGGTCAATCAGTGGATGGACGAGTTGTTCGACAAATTCGGCCTGCGGTTCGAGCTGCTCACCAAACAACTCGTCGAGGCCACTCCCGAAGGTCTGTTCGAGCAGCACCCGCTGCTGATCGCGCGAATGGACCAGCTCTCCCGGAGTCAGGAGTTGATCGACCTCCTCAAGAGCTCTGATTGGGATCTCGTCGTCGTCGACGAGGCGCACCGGATGTCGGCCAGCTACTTCGGCGGCGAGTTGAAGACGACCAAGCGTTACCAGCTGGGTCAGGTGCTCGGCGGGGTCACGCGGCACTTCCTCCTCATGACAGCAACTCCGCATGCCGGCCAGCAGGAGGGCTTCCAACTCTTCCTGGCTCTGCTGGATGGCGACCGCTTCGAAGGTCAGTTCCGTGACGGCGTGCATACAGTCGATCCGGGTGACCTGATGCGGCGCATGGTCAAGGAAGAGCTGTTGACCATGGAGGGGAAGCCGCTGTTCCCCGAGCGGCGGGCCTACACCGTTCCCTACGACCTGTCTGATGACGAGCAAGACTTGTATGAGGCAGTCACGCTCTATGTCCGCGAGGAGATGAACCGCGCGGATCGTTTTGCGGCAGAGGGCGATCGCGTGCGCCGGAATACGGTTGGTTTCGCGTTGACCGTCTTGCAGCGGCGGCTGGCGTCCAGCCCCGAGGCCATCCTGCGCAGCTTGGAGCGCAGGCGCGCACGTCTTGAGCGTCGACGCCGAGAGTTGGCCGGAGACGCGCATCTTGGGCTTTCCTTCACCACCAAGATGGCTCAGTTGCTGGGACGCAAGGATGACGCCCTGGATCTGGAGGAGGCTTTTGAGGACCTCGACGGAGCAGAGGTCGAGGAGTTGGAGGAGGACGTCGTCGATGCGGCTACCGCCGCTCGGACCTTGGCCGAACTTGACCTTGAAATCGCTGCCCTTGGTGACCTCGTGCACGTGGCCTCGCGGGTCCGTCATTCAGGAACGGATCGCAAGTGGTCCGAGTTGCGCGACATCCTCGACCGTGAAGAGATAACCGAGGATCGCGATGGCAACCCCCGCAAGATCATCGTCTTCACGGAGCACAGGGACACCCTCAACTACTTGGTCGATCGGATCGTCACTTATCTCGGCCGTCCGGAGATCGTGGTATCGATCCACGGCGGACACACCCGCGAGGAGCGGCGGATCGCCCAGCAGCGGTTCACCCAAGATCCCGAGACCCGAGTTCTCGTGGCGACCGACGCGGCAGGGGAAGGGCTCAACCTGCAGCGGGCCCACCTCATGGTCAACTATGACCTCCCCTGGAACCCCAATCGCATCGAACAGCGCTTCGGTCGCATTCACCGGATCGGGCAGACGGAGGTCTGCCACCTGTGGAATCTCGTCGCGAAGGACACCCGAGAGGGCGAAGTCTTCATCAGGCTCTTGGACAAGATCGAGGAGCAGCGCCGGGCATATGGCGGTGACAAAGTCTTCGACGTGCTAGGGGATGCCTTCGAGAACAACCCCTTGCGGCGTCTCCTGGTTCAGGCCATCCGGTATGGAGACCAACCCGAAGTTCGTGCCCGTTTGGACGAGATCATCGACGCCACCGTTGGCTCTGGGCTGGACGCCCTCCTGGCCGAACGCGCCCTGCACAGGCAGACGCTCGCAGCAACCGATGTGGAGGCCATCCGTGAGCGGGTCGAACAGGCACAGGCTCGTCGCTTGCAGCCGCACTTTCTCGAGGCGTTCTTCAGGGCGGCCTTCGCCGACGTGGGTGGCCGAATGGCGCCGAGGGAAGCAGGACGCTTCGAGGTCACTAATGTCCCGGCTGCGCTCCGAGATCGTGACCGGATCATGGGTGTTGGGGCTGTCGTGCTGGCCAGGTATGAGCGGGTCACGTTCCACCGCGAGCGGGTTCGGGCTCCTGGCCAGGCTCCTGCTGAGCTGTTGGCCCCCGGCCACCCGCTGCTCGATGCAGTCGTCCATCTGGTCGTCGAACAACGACGTGCCACGCTCAAACAAGGTGCTGTCCTTATCGACCGGACCGATGCCGGCGAGACGGCCCGGTTGCTCGTGGCTTTCATCGAGGAAATCCGAGATGGCCACAGCCGCCCGCAGACGGTCTCCAAGCGATTCGACTACGTCGAGATCCTCGCCGACGGATCCGCCCGAGCTGCCGGAATCGCCCCCTACCTGGATTACGACCCGCCCACCGCTCAGGAGCTTGAGCTCGTGGGCCAGCTCACCGAGCAGCCTTGGCTGGGTGTCAGCGTGGAAGACACTGCCTTGGAATGGGCCCTTGCCCACAGTGTTCCCGAGCACGAGCGCGAGATCCGCACCGTCGTGTCTGCGCGGGTCGCCAAGGTCCGGTCCGAGGTCAAGGCGCGACTGCAGGGTGAGTTGAACTATTGGGATGCGCAATACGGGCGGCTGCTCGATGAGGAGGCGGCCGGTCGGTCACCGCGCATCTCGGCCGAACGAGCCCGACGGCGCGCTCGAGAGCTTGAGGACCGGCTGGTCCGGCGGTTGGCACAACTGGACGCCGACGAGACGTTGTCTGTGCGCCCGCCTCAGGTCGGTGCGATGGCCCTCGTGGTGCCCCAGGGCCTCGTCGACCGACTCAGCGGGTTGCGGGAAGGGCCGGTCGCGGGATACGCGAGGGAGACGCGGGCCGTCGAACGCCGCGCGGTCGATGCGGTTCTCGCCGCGGAGCGCCAACTTGGGCGTATGCCGCGCGAGATGGCCCACAACCACCCGGGCTACGACGTGCGGTCCATCCCGCAGGACGGTCCGACGGTGCTCATCGAGGTCAAGGGGCGGGTCGCCGGTGCTGATGACTTTGTCATCACCCGGAACGAAGTCCTCGAGGCCAAGAACCTCGGAGACGACTACAGGTTGGCTCTGGTGGCCGTCAGCCCGCAGGGTCCGGAGGCCGACGAGGTGCGTTATCTGACCCACCCCTTCGATCGCACCGCGACGGATGACTTCCGGGTGACCAAGTTGACGCTGAATTGGTCTAAGACTTGGGCTCAGGGTGGCCACCCTCGATGACTGGGCGACGCCGGGCAACCTGGAGGGCGCGGGTGTCGGCCGCTGACCTAAGGTTGCGGTCGGACCGATCAAGGGCACGGTGTGACGATGACGGCTCCTCGATAGGCGCACACGACGACAGGAGCTGGACCGCGATGAGTGAGACGACGCGACGCAAGCTCATCGAGGTGGCCCTGCCGCTGGAGGCAATCAACCGCGAGTCCGCACGGGAGAAGTCGATTCGCCACGGGCACCCGTCGACGCTGCACCTGTGGTGGGCCCGTCGGCCGCTGGCCGCGGCCCGAGCTGTGCTCTTCGCTCAACTCGTCGACGACCCTTCCGCCCGGCCGGATGAGTTTCCCACCCAGGCCGCACAGGACGCCGAACGCAAGCGCCTCTTCGAGCTCATCGAGCGGCTCGTTGTCTGGGAGAACGCCTCCGACGAGCGGCTGTTGGCTGCCGCGCACGAGGAGATCCTGCGCTCCACCGGCGGCAACCCGCCGCCGATCCTCGACCCCTTCGCCGGCGGCGGGTCCATCCCGCTGGAGGCGCAGCGGCTCGGGCTGGAGGCGCACGCGAGCGACCTCAACCCGGTTGCGGTGCTCATCAACAAGGCGCTCATCGAGATCCCTCCGCGGTATGCCGGTCGCCCACCAGTCTTCCCCGGCACCGCCCACAGCGTGGAGGGGGTCGCGGGCCACTGGCCGCGAGCGACCGGGCTGGCCGAGGACGTCCGGCGGTACGGCGGTTGGATGCGCGACGAGGCGGAGCGGCGGATCGGCCATCTTTACCCGCTGGCCACTCTGCCCGACGGGCGGGAGGCGAAGGTCATCGCGTGGATCTGGGCGCGGACCGTGACCTGTCCCAATCCCGCGTGTGGCATCGCGATGCCGCTGGTGCGCTCGTTCTGGCTGTCGAAGAAGAAGGGCCGCCCGACCTGGGCGGAGCCGGTCGTTCGGGGCCGGGAGGTGACCTTCGAGATCAAAACCGGGCCGACCGGCCCGCAGATCGAGGGCACCGTCGGTCGGACGGGCGCGACCTGCGTCGGGTGCCAGACTCCCGTCGATCTCGCATACGTGCGTGCAGAGGGCCGTGACGGGGGGGTTGGAGCGCAACTGATCTCAGTCGTCGCAGAGGGTGATCGCAAGCGGCTCTACCTTCCTTCCAGCGACTTCCAGTCGAGCGCTGCCTCGTCTGCCGTCCCCCAGGATGTTCCGGAGACTGACCTGCCCAAGAAGGCTCTAAGCTTCCGAGTTCAGGCGTACGGGATGACGAGGCACCGCGACCTATTCACTGATCGCCAGCTTGTGGCACTGACGTCGTTCAGCGATCTGGTCGGCGAGGCGCGCGAGCGAGCCCTCGCCGACCAGGTCGCTGACGGAGTGCCGGAGGCCGAGGCCGTCGGCTACGCCGACGCCCTCGCCCTCTACCTCGCCTTCGCGGTTAGCAGGACTGCGGATCGGTCTTCATCGATTTGCTCTTGGGACTCTAGCCCGAAGATGGAGGCCTTGCGCAACACTTTTGCGCGTCAAGCAATTCCCATGACATGGGACTTCGCTGAGGGGAATCCCTTCAGCCGTTCAACGGGAAATTTCCAGGATAACGTCAAATTTGTCGCCAATGTTATTGAGCTCCTGACGCCGTTGTGCGCGGGACATGCGTGTCAGGCCAGTGCGGAGGACGCGGTGGACGCTCTCCGCGTGGTGGCTACCGATCCGCCCTATTACGACAACATCGGCTACGCCGATCTGTCGGACTTCTTCTACGTGTGGCTGCGGCGCTCCATCGGTCGGTTCTATCCCGACTTGACTGCCACCGTGCTCACCCCCAAGGCTGACGAGTTGGTCGCGACGCCCTACCGGTTCGGCGGCAGCAAGGCCAAGGCCGAGGAGCACTTCGAGCGTGGCTTCGTCCGCACCTTCACCCGGATCCGCGAACACCATGCCCCCGACATCCCGCTGACCATCTTCTACGCCTTCAAGCAGGCCGAGTCCGACACGGAAGGAACAGCCTCGACGGGTTGGGAGACCATGCTCAACGGCCTCATGGAAGCGGGGCTCATGGTGACCGCGACCTGGCCGATGCGGACCGAGTTGAGCAATCGGATGGTCGGACGGGACACCAACGCGCTGGCCTCGTCGGTCGTCCTCGCCTGTCGCCCACGTCCCGAACACGCCGAGGCGACCACCCGACGCGGTTTCCTCGCCGCCCTCAAGGACCGACTGCCGGGAGCACTGCGCGAGCTCCAACAGGGGAGCATCGCCCCCGTCGACCTCGCGCAGGCGGCGATTGGGCCCGGGATGGCGGTCTTCACGGCATACAACAAGGTCGTTGAGGCGGACGGGTCGGCGATGAGCGTGCGCACGGCCCTAGCGCTCATCAATCAAGTGCTCGATGAGACCCTCTCCGAGCAGGAGGGCGACTTCGACGCCGACACCCGCTTCTGCGTCAAGTGGTTCGGTCAATACGAGTGGAGCGATGCCGAGTCGGGCACCGCCGACACTCTGTCGAGAGCTACGAACACCTCCGTCGACGGGCTGCAGCGTGGTGGGATTTTCCGCGCGGTGGCGGGCAGGGCCCGGCTGATCCCGCCCGCGCAGTTGCCGGGTGCGTGGGATCCCCTGCTTGATGACCGGACGAGCGTGTGGGAGGCGACCCTCTACCTCGCCAAGACGCTCGCCGAACAGGGGGCACCTGCGACGGCGACCCTCATGGCGACGGTAGGCCAGCGGGTCAACCTCGACGCGTGCAAGGAACTGGCCTACCTGCTCTACAACGTGTGTGAGCGGCGCGGCTGGACCCAATCGGCACTGCTCTTCAACGGGCTGGGCACGTCGTGGAGCGACCTTGACGCTGCAGCGCGCCGGACCGCGACCAGCGGCCCCCGCCCCGCCCAGGGCTCGTTCACCTTCGGGGAGACTGAGTGAGACTGAGAGTCCGCTATCGATTAACGCTTTCTCAGTTAGGATCAAAGGCGTGACGGCTGACGACGCCCTTGATCACATCTCGGCTGGTGCCCGGGCGGGCGACTTGGAGTCCGAAACCCTGGAGATCAAGCAAGAGGCCCGGACGCTCAAGGAGACGCTCGAGCTCCTGGCTGACGCGGTCGTGTGCCTCGCCAACACGCGCGGCGGTCACCTCATCGTCGGCGTGGTGGACGATGTCGCCGGGTCGGGGGCGCTGGTGGGAGTCGACCAGTCCCTGACCGCTGACGTGGTGGTGCGTGGGATCTTTGATCGGACCACCCCGTCGCTATCGGTCCCCGTCGACGAGAAATACCGACACGGCACCCGGTTCCTCGTCGTCACCGTGCCTCGGGGGGCGACCCTCTACGCCAACCGCAGAGGCACGGCGACTCGGCGCGTCGGCTCTGAGTGCCGACCGTTTCCGCCTGAGGAGCAGCGCCAAGCGATGGCATCCCGCGGCCTGTATGACTGGTCTGCGGCTTCCACCCGAGCCACCATCCACGACCTGGATCCCGTCGAGATCGCCCGACTGCGGTCGTTGTTGCTCGCTGCGGGCCGCCTTGAGCTGGCGGACCTGGACGACGAGCGCATCCTGGCCAATCTGCGGCTAATCGACGCTGATGGCCAGATCACTCGAGCCTGCCTGCTCCTCCTGGGCAAGGGTGCGTCCCTTCGGGCTCACCTACCGGAGTATGAGTACGCCTATCAATACCGGCCGGCGGAGGGCTCGGAGGCGGAAGCGCACGTCCGAGAGAACCGGCCGGTGCTCGCTGGCATCGAACGGCTCATTGACATGGTGGCCGCGCGGCAGCGGACACGGCCGCTGGGCGTCCGCGGCGGCGTGCAGTTGCAACTAGAGGACTACCCGTCACGTGCGGTCCGCGAGTTGATCGTCAACGCATTCGTCCACCGCGACTTCGAGGTGGTGGGGTCGGTCGATGTGCTCCACACGCCAAACGAGCTGAAAGTCAGCAGCCCCGGCGGACTGGTCTTCGGAGTGACCCCGGAGAACATCCTCAGCCACCCGTCAACGCCGCGAAACCAATTGCTCATGGAGAGTGTGGCGCTCCTGCGCGTGGCTGAGCGGACCGGCCAGGGAATCGACCGGGTCTACCGAGAGATGTTGCGCTCTGGCAAGGTGCCGCCGACCTTTGAGGACGTGACGACGCGTGTGCATGCCCGCCTCGCCGGCGGGGTGGGCCACGACGCCTTCGCGCGTTTCGTATCGACCGACCTTGGAGATGTCGCGGGATCGGACATCGACGTGTTGCTGGCCATTTCCCATCTGCGTCGTCACAGGTCCCTCGACGCTCCCGTTCTGGCCGCGTCGATCCAGCGGCCGGTGGAGGGTGCCCAGGCGAGTCTCACCCGTATGTTCGAAGGGGGCCTCATCGAGCCGACGAAGCGGACCGCGCGTCGGCCGTACCCCAATTACGTCTTGACTCCCACGACGCTCGCCGCCTTGGGCGCGGCCGTCACCTACCATCGGCGCAGCGGCACTGCGCTTGATGACAAGGTCGTTGCCCACGTCCGGGAATACGGTTACGTGACCAGTCCCACCCTGCAGCGGATGTTCGACATCGGGGTCTTTCCCGCGCGCGACCTCCTGCGCGAGCTTCAGGCACGCGGCATACTCACCAAGCTGGACAATCGGATGGGTGGGACAGGAATTCGGTATGGCCCAGGCGACGCCTTTCCAACGCGCCGGGAGCAGGCGCGGGAAGTGATGGGTCCTGTCGATGGCCAGGACGGAACGTGAGCGGCAGCGACGATGAGGATGAGACATGGCAACGCTGAGCAATCGGGATCGAATCGGCAAGGGCTTGGAATTGCTCGCCGAGGGGCTCTTGCCCTTCATCGAGTCGCGGATGACCTCGGCGGCCAGCCAAGTTGGCGGAGACTGGGTGCGGCTCATCGCTGCTCGTGATGAGGCAAAGCACGGCAAGGCCGCTCGCCTGAGCAAGGACGACCCCGCGCTCCTGCTGAGGGTCCTCACCGAGGACTGGCGCGTCTTCTCCGGTGAACTCGGCCGCGTGGAGCAGTCGTTCGCATCCGAGCTGCGCGATGTCCGGAATCGACACGCGCACAACGACTCCTTCACGGGAGACGACACCTATCGGGCGCTCGACACGATGGAGCGCCTGCTCACCGCTGCTGGGGCCCCCGATCAGGCGGATGCCGTCCGGCGGATCCGGCTGGACCACCAGCGGTCCAGCTTCGAGGCCGAGACCAGGCGGATGGCCAAAGCCCAGGAGGTGCCACCGAGCCTGGCCGGTCAGGGGCTCAAACCCTGGCGCGACGTCCTCGCCCCCCACGAGGACGTCGCCACCGGCAACTTCTCGTCCAGTGAGTTCGCCGCCGACCTGCACGCGGTCGCCTTCGGCAACCTCGCCGACGTCGGCCGCGAATACGGCGACCCGCGCGAATTCTTCCGGCGAACCTTCCTGACGGAGGGGTTGCGTGAGTTGCTCGACCGGGCCATCCGACGCATCGGCGGAGACCCAAATGCAACGCCAATCGTCAATCTCCAGACCAACTTCGGGGGCGGCAAGACCCACTCGATGCTCGCCTTGTGGCACATGTTCTCCGGCATGCCGCCCGCGTCACTTCCCCAGGACGTCCAAGATCTGGTCGGTGGAAGGGTGCTGCCGGACGTCCGGCGGGTCGCGCTTGTCGGCACGCACCTCGCCCCGACCGGAACCCGCACGACCGGCGACGGCACCGTCGTCCACACTCTGTGGGGCGAACTGGCGTGGCAACTCGGCGGGCAGACGGCATACGACATGGTCGCCGAGGCCGATCGCACAGCGACCAACCCCGGAGCGGCGTTGCGTGACCTCATCGCAGCGCATTCCCCCTGCCTCATCCTCGTGGACGAGTGGGTTGCCTACGCGCGGCAATTGTGGGGGCGAGAGGAGTTGCCAGCGGGCACCTTCGACACGCAGTTCACTTTCGCACAAACGCTGACTGAGGTCGTCAAGTCGGTCCCCGGAGCCCTGCTTGTCATCTCCATTCCCGCATCGCACGATCCCGAGCGAGACGGAAACTCGGGCGGAACGGCCATCGAAGTCGGCGGACCCAACGGCCAGGAGGCGCTGCAGCGGTTGCAGAACGTCGTTCGCCGGGTCGCCGACCAATGGCGGCCAGCGTCGTCCCAGGAGTCCTTCGAGATCGTGCGTCGCCGGCTGTTCGTTGAGCCGTCAGCAGCCGCGCTCTCGGATATCGCGGCGATCGCTCGGTCGTTCGTGCAGTTCTACGCCCGGCACTCCGGCGAGTTCCCGCGCGAGGCGAGCGAGCCGGCATACGAGGCTCGGATCAAAGCGGCCTACCCTCTGCACCCTGAGTTGTTCGATCGGCTCTACCAGGACTGGTCGACGCTTGACCGATTCCAACGCACCAGGGGCGTGCTCCGACTGATGAGCTACGTCGTCCATGCCCTCTGGATCTCCCAGGACGCGGCGCCGATGATCTTGCCCGGCACGGTGCCGCTCGACGTCTCGTCAGTGTCGCGAGAGATCACTCAGTATCTGCCCGACTCCTGGAAACCGATCATCGATGCCGATATCGACGGAACGGGATCGACACCGGTGCGGATCGACAGCGAGCGCTCCACGTTTGGTGGGCGGATGGTCACCCGTCGACTGGCTCGGTCGATCTTCATCGGGTCAGCACCGACGTTGCGGTCTGCGCACCGTGGGATCGAGCGGCAGCGAATCTGGCTGGGCAGCGCGGTGCCAGGAGACGTGGTGGGCAACTTCGGGTCCGCCTTGGACTTGCTCGGTCAACGCTCGACCTACCTCTATGCCGACACGAATCGTTGGTGGTTCGACACTCAGGCGTCGGTCACGCGGACGGCGGCCGACTATGCCGACACCCTGCGGGACCGCCCGGAGGAGATCTGGGCGGAGATCCGTGGCCGTCTGCGGCGCCAGACGCGCCGGGCGGGCAGTTTCAGCGCGGTGCTTCCGGGGCCCGAGTCGACCGGTGAAATCCGCGACGTGGACGAAGCCCAGCTGGTGATCTTGCATCCTTCGACGACGCACGCGCGGGGGGACACGGGCTCTGCAGCGTTCGCCTTCGCCCACGACGCCTTCGAACGCCGGGGAACCGCACAACGTGCTCATCGAAACCTCGTCGTGTTCCTCGCCGCGGACAGCAAACGGATGGACGAGCTCACTGAATCGGTGCGTCACTATCTCGCCTGGAAGTGGATCGAAGGCCGGAAAGTGGAACTCGACCTGAGCCCGGCTCAGGTGACCCAGGTGATGGCGAACGTCACTCGCAACGACGAAGATGTCGACGCCCGGATCGGACAGACCTACCAGTGGGCGCTCGTTCCCGTGCAGGACGACCCGGCACGCCCGCCGTCGCTGACCGTCGAACGTGCCGACGGTGCCGCGACCTGGCTCGCGGAACGGGTCTCTGATCGGTTGGGTAGAGCGGGCCTGCTCACCACGTCGCTGGCCGCCCGAACTGTGCGGCTTGAACTCGACCAACATCTGCGATCCGTCTGGGAGCGCGGGCACGTGTCCGTCGGGGAGTTGTGGGGCTACTACTCCCGCTATCCCTATCTCACTCGGGTCCGCAATCGATCGGTGCTCGTCGATGCGATCGAATCCACCCTCGGCATCCTGCTCTGGCAGGTAGAAGGATTCGCCCTCGCGGATAGCTACGACAGCACCACCGGCCGGTACATGGGTCTCGTGATTCCCGGGGGTGACGCGCGATTCGGGCAGATCACCGACAGCACGCTGCTGGTGTCTCCGGCGGTTGCCCTAGCGCAGACGAGCAGCCCTCCGGCGGATCCACTTCCGGGTGGTCAGCCTGCCATTGTTGCCTCCGCCGCTGAGATGACCTCAGGTGTCTCTGCCGCTCCCGTCGATGAGGTGCCACAAGGCCCCCGGCGCCCCACCCGATTCGTCGGCGTGTACGCCGTTGACCCGGAGCGCTATGCCCGCGACCTAACCAGGGTTAGCCAGGAGGTTCTTCAGCAGCTCGCCGCCACCCCGGGGATTCGTCTGGACATCACCCTTGAGATCCAGGCGAGCGCCAAGGAGGGCTTCGATGACGCTCGAATCCGAGTGGTGGCGGAAAACGCTCGGACCTTGCGCTTTACTCATGCGGCGTTCGAGGAGGAGTGAGCACCGTCTCGGCACCCCCTTTTGCTAACGAACGCGAGGAGGCCATCTGGCTCACAGGCCGGCTCACTGATCTCGTTGCCTGGGCGAAGTGGCTGATCAACGCTGCAGATCGGGCGCTGCCCGAGCTGCAGCGGAACCTGCAACGGCATGTCACGGCGCTTCCCCACGTCAGCCCGGGCGCATTCGCGGTCACCTTGAGCAAGGAAGATCTGGCTGTCTTCGTCGGGGTAACTCGGGTGGGGGACGTCGGCCGGCTTGCCGTCGACCTCGAAGGCGCCCGATTGGTCCTTCGTGACGTCAATCAAGCTCTAGCAGCGATCGAGCCTGCCACTCGGCGGTACGTTCTCTCACTGCGTTCCACATCGATCCACGCCGGCGCCCGAGCCGCGCTCCCATGGGCTCGTTCCTGGGAGGAGTGGGCCAGCCGAAAAGGGGGTCTCGCGCGCCTTCAGTGGGCGGCCCACCGACTGGGGGGCGAACGATCTGAAGGGGGAACAGCGTTCGGACCGGAATGGCTCGCATCAAGCGGACCGACGTTCGCGGCCGCCGTCCGCGGCCCCGCTCCAGGTGCCTGGGTGCCTACCCAGTCATTGCGAACCCACACAGAGGTCCTGCATCTGGTGCGTCGCCTGGAGGAGGCGGAGGCCGAGGCAGCGTTAGCAGTCAAGTCGGCTTTCGCCACTGTGCGATCCGCGATGGTGAGTCGGGCGCTCGCCGACATCCCCCTCCACAGGATTCGTGAGACCGTTCCCGACGGTCGGCTGCGGCTGGGCGCCCTGGAACGTGCGGGCATGACCACAGTTCAAGATGTCCTCGCCTATCCCTACGGACTTGACGATGTGGCCGGTGTCGGCGAGCAAACGGCACACCAGGTGTATGCCGCTGCCGATCGGCTACGTCGGGCCGTTGAAGACGATCTCGCCTTCCGCGTAGACCTGGATCCCTCGGACGGCAACACCACTCGGCTTATCCGCAACCTGTGTCACTGGTCCCTGTCGGCGTTGGCGCTTCGTCGGCTGAGTCCGGCGATCGACGCGGCACGTTCCGCGCTGATCCCGCTCCGAGCGTTGCCGAAAAGGCCGGATGCCTTCGTCGGGTTCTTTGGGCTTGATCCTGAGAGTGACCAGTCCGTGCGCCGTGAACTGGATTCATGGTCAGGCTGGGCGGCTCGGCACGCCGGTTTTGTCGAGGAAGCGCGCGCTGGGTTGGCGCCACGTCCAACGCCCGACGAGGCCTGGGCGGACTTCCGGAGGCGCGCGGCTGACTATTACGCCTGGTTGGGCGAGATCGTCGGGCTCACGCTGGACGACGACGTCCAGGCGGGCCAGGTGCCGGACGAGGTCGCCGACGCCGTGAGGCGGCTCTCGCTGGACACGAGCCTGGTCGCTGCCTCCTTGCGGGGGTATCAGGAGTTCGGGGCCAAATACGCACTGGTCCAACGACGTACGATCATCGGCGATGAGATGGGCCTGGGGAAGACCGTTCAGGCGATCGCGGCTATCGCGCACGCACAAGCGCAAGGGGACGCGCATTCACTCATCGTTTGCCCGGCCAGCGTGCTGATCAACTGGCTCCGGGAGGTCCCCAAGCACAGCAGGCTGCGGGTGCATCGACTTCATGGAAGCGACAGGCACTCGGGCCTGGTTGCCTGGCGGCGTTACGGAGGCGTCGGTGTGACGACATACGGGCAACTGGACACCCTTCGGTTCCAGCCTTCCGATCGCCTAGCATTCCTCGTCGCGGATGAGGCGCACTATCTCAAGAACCAGTACACGCGGCGTGGAACGGCCGTTGCAAGCGTGATCCCACGGGCCGATCGGGTGCTGTTCCTTACCGGGACTCCTCTGGAGAATCGCTTGGAGGAGTTCCAGTCCTTGGTCCAGTATGTTCAACCAGATCTCACGCGGACGTTGAACATGTCCGACGCCATCGCTAGCGCGCGGGCGTTCCGGGATCGAATCGCACCGGTCTATCTTCGCCGAAACCAGGCGGACGTTCTCACCGAGCTCCCGCCCAGGATCGACGTCGATGACTGGGTCGAGCTCACCCCGGCGGACAGGCGAGCACATGACCGCGCCGTCCTCCAGGGCAATTTCATGGCGCTTCGTCGAGCTGCCTTCCTGGGTGACGGGGCGCAGAGCGCGAAGGTTGAGCGATTGGTCGAACTGGTCGCAGAGGCGGTCGAAACGGGACGCAAGATCGTCGTCTTCTCCTTCTTCCGAGACGTCCTCGATGAAGCGGCGGGCGCTCTCGCCGAGGTAGCGCCGGTCATCGGGCCGTTGACCGGGTCGACCAGACCCGAGGATCGCCAAGGGCTCATCGACCGGTTCACCGACCTTCAAGTTCCTGCCGTCCTCGTGAGCCAGGTCGAGGCTGGTGGAGTCGGAACGAACATCCAAGCAGCCTCTGTGGTCATCCTGTGTGAGCCCCAGGTCAAGCCGAGCACGGAACTTCAGGCCGTCGCTCGTGTCCACCGGATGGGGCAGGTCGAACGGGTTCAGGTCCACCGTTTGTTGGGCTCAGACAGTGTGGATCAGCGAATGCTGTGGATCCTCGCTGAGAAGCAGCGGGCCTTCGATCTGTATGTCCGCGACAGCGCCGCAGCTGAAGCGGCGCCCGAGGCGGTTGACATTTCGGAGCGGGAGTTGGCCATGCGGGTCATTGCCGAGGAGCAGCAGTTGCTGGCTGCTCGCCTTACTCGGGGTCCCGTTCAACACGAAGGGTCCTCCGGCCGCAGCGCGGAGTGAACGAGCTTGTGAGTGAGCACTCACTCACTTATAGTCCCGCTGTGGTGAAAACCCTGCCCAAGCCGACCCGAGCCCCGGCGCTGGCCCCCGAGGCTCGCCGGGCCGCGCTCGTCGACGCAGCCGTGCCGCTCGTCCTCGAGCGTGGTTTCGACGTGACCACGAAGGATCTCGCCGCGGCCGCCGGGGTTGCCGAGGGGACCATCTTCCGGGTCTTCGAGAGCAAGGACGACCTCGTCCTCGCTGCTGCCAGAAGCGTTTTCGCCCGCGCTGACCATCTCGATGAGCTCGCAGCCATCAGCCTCGAGTGGCCGCTGGAGGCTCGTCTGGCGGCGGCCGTCCGGATCTGGCAGACGGTCGCCCGGCGAATGGTGTCGGTGTTCGTCGCCTTCCACGGGGCCGGTGACCACCAGCGTCTCGGCAATCCGCACGACCTCGTCGACCCGACCATCGTCGCCCGGGCCGAGGCGATCATCGCTGCGCTGCTGGCCCCAGAGGCCGACCGACTACGGCGCCCCATCCCCGACATCGTGCGGATCATGGGCTCGCTCGTGCTGGCCAGCGTCCACCCGGTCGACGCGCTCAGCCCCGCCTCCACACCTGAGGACCTCGTCGACCTCCTGCTGCACGGTGTCCTCGCCGACGGCCCGATGCCCCACGTCTCAGCCACGCACGCCTCGTCCACAGACGAAACCCACTTGACCGTCCCCCTACGTGAGGGCCCAGCATCGTGCTCGGCTCACGCGGCATACCTCGACCGATAGGAACCTGACCCGATGCTCTGGCGACTCATCCGCCCTCGCCTCGCGCCCCACGGCACTGCGATCGTCATCATCGTCGTGCTGCAGTTGGCCAGCACCATCGCCAGCCTCTACCTGCCCAACCTCAACGGCGACATCATCGACCAGGGCATCGCCAAGGGCGACGCGGGTTACATCCTGCGCACGGGCGGCTGGATGCTCGGCATCAGCGTGCTGCAGATCGCGGCCAGTGTGTATGCCGTCTACCTCGCCGCGCGCACGTCGATGGCCTTCGGTCGCGACACGCGGGCCCAGGTGTTCCACGGTGTCGTCGACTTCTCGGCCCGCGAGGTCTCGCAGTTCGGTGCCCCGACGCTCATCAGCCGCACGACCAACGACGTGCAGCAGGCCCAAATGGTCGTCTTTATGACCCTGTCGATGATGGTGGGGGCTCCGATCATGATGATCGGCGGCGTCATCATGGCGCTGCGCACCGACGTCGGGCTCTCCTGGCTGGTGGCCGTCTCGGTGCCGCTGCTGGCGCTGCTCGTCGGGCTAGTTCTGCGTCAGATGCTGCCGCGGTTCCGAGTCATGCAGGACTCGATCGACTCGGTGAACCGCATTCTGCGCGAACAGATCACGGGCATTCGCGTCGTGCGGGCCTTCGTCCGCGAGCCGCACGAGAAGGCGCGCTTCGCCGAGGCCAACGAAACGCTCACCGGCGCATCGCTCGGGGTCGGCAACCTGATGGCCCTCGTCTTCCCGCTCGTCATGCTCGTCTTCAACGCCTCGACCGTGGCGGTCCTATGGTTCGGTGCCCAGCGCGTCGACGCCGGTGACATGCAGGTCGGCGCACTGACGGCGTTCATGTCCTACCTCATGCAGATCCTCATGAGCGTGATGATGGCGACGATGATGTCGATGATGATCCCCCGGGCCGCGGTGTCGGCCGAGCGGATCATGAAAGTCCTCGACACGGTCCCGTCGGTCCACCCGCCGGTCAACCCGGTGACCGACCTTGCGTCGCCTGCGGCGGTGGTCTTCGAGAGCGTCGAGTTCCGCTACCCCGGTGCGGAACACTCTGTGCTGCAAGACATCTCATTCGAGGCCCGACCGGGTGAGACGACCGCGATCATCGGGTCGACGGGTGCGGGCAAGACCACTCTCATCGGTCTCATTCCCCGCCTCGTGGACGTCACCGGCGGTCGGCTGCTCGTCGGCGGCGTCGATGTGCGCGCCGCCGATCCGGACACCCTGTGGTCACGCATCGGCCTGATCCCGCAGAAGCCGTACCTCTTCTCCGGCACCGTCGCCTCCACCCTGCGTTACGGCAACCCCGACGCCACCGACGAGGAGCTCTGGGAGGCCCTGCGCATCGCCCAGGCCGAAGACTTCGTCCGCGCCATGCCCGAAGGTTTGGACGCACCGATTGCCCAAGGCGGCACCAATGTCTCCGGCGGCCAGCGTCAGCGCCTGGCCATCGCCCGGGCCCTCGTGCGTCGTCCCGAGGTCTACCTCTTCGACGATGCCTTTTCGGCCCTTGACGTCGCGACCGACGCCCGTCTGCGGGCGGCCCTCGCGCCGGTGACGCGGGAAGCCACGGTCATCGTCGTCGCCCAGCGCGTGTCGACCATCATCGACGCCGAGCAGATCATCGTCCTTGAGGACGGGCTGGTCGTCGGGCGCGGGCGGCATACCGAATTGCTCGAGTCGTGTCCCACCTACCAGGAGATCGTCGTGTCCCAGCGCGCTGCCGAGGAGGTGGCGGCATGAGCGAGGGTGTGAAGACCGCCGAGGAGAAGGCGGCCGAGGCTCGGCGCGGGCCGCGCCACAGCGGTCCTCCGCACATGGCCATGGGTATGCCGGCCGAGAAGTCCATGTCGTTCGGCCCCTCCGCGCGTCGACTGTTGTCGTGGTTGGCGCCCGAGCGCATCAAGGTGGCCACCGTCATCGTCCTGGTCGTGCTGTCGGTGGTGCTCAGCTCGGTCGGCCCGAAGATCCTCGGCCGGGCGACCGACCTCATCTTCGCCGGGCTCGTCGGTCGGATGCTCGGCACCAACATCCCGGCCGGGACGTCCCGCGCGGACGTCATCGCGGCGATGCGTGCGCAGGGTCAGGACCGGATGGCCGACATGCTCCAAGGTGTCGACTTCATCCCAGGTCAAGGGATCGACTTCGCCGCCATCGGGCAGGTGCTGCTCGTCGTGCTGGCGATCTATGTCGTCGCCTCCGTGCTGTCCTGGCTGGGGACCCGGCTGCTCGTCGGCGTCGTCCAGCGCGCGATGCTTCGGATGCGTGAGCAGGTGCAGGCCAAGCTGGACCGTCTGCCCTTGGCCTACTTCGACAATCAGCCGCGTGGCGAGTTACTCAGCCGCGTGACCAACGACATCGACAACGTGTCAACGTCGTTGCAGCAGACCATGTCTCAGCTGCTCAACTCGCTGCTCACGGTGGTGGCGATGCTCGCCATGATGTTCTGGATCTCGTGGCTGCTGGCCCTCATCGCCCTGGTCACCATCCCCATCTCGATGGTCGTCGCTGCGGCGATCGGCAAGCGCTCGCAGAAGTTGTTCGTCAAGCAGTGGGCGGCGACTGGCCAACTCAACTCGATCATCGAGGAAACCTTCACCGGGCACCAGCTCGTCAAGGTGTTCGGTCGTCAGCGCGAGGTGCAGGAGCAGTTCGACGGCAAGAACGGCGAGTTGTACGACTCGGCGTTCGGGGCCCAGTTCATCAGCGGGATCATCATGCCGGTGATGATGTTCGTCGGGAACCTCACCTATGTCGCCATCGCCGTCGTCGGCGGCCTCAAGGTCGCCAGCGGTCAGATGACCCTCGGTGATGTCCAGGCCTTCATCCAGTACTCCCGGCAGTTCACCCAGCCCCTGACCCAGGTGGCGTCGATGGCCAACCTCCTGCAGTCCGGCGTGGCCTCGGCCGAGCGGGTGTTCGAGGTCCTTGACGCCCCCGAGCAGGAGGCCGAGGCGGCATACCCGGCGACGATCGCCGAGCCCCACGGGGAGGTGCGGTTCGAGGACGTCTCGTTCGCCTACACCGTGGACCGGCCGCTCATCGAGCACCTCGATCTCGACGTCAAGCCGGGTCACACGGTGGCCATCGTCGGCCCGACCGGTGCCGGCAAGACGACCCTGGTCAACCTCATCATGCGGTTCTACGAGCTCGACGGTGGTCGAATCACGTTGGACGGCGTGGATATTCGTGATCTGTCCCGCCAGGGGCTGCGCGAGCGGATCGGGATGGTGCTGCAGGACACCTGGCTGTTCGCCGGGACGATCCGCGACAACATCGCCTACGGTCGGCCGGGCGCGACCGAGGAAGAAGTGCTCGCGGCCTCGCGGGCGACCTTCGTCGACCGGTTCGTCCACTCGCTGCCGGACGGCTACGACACGGTGCTCGACGCGGAGGCATCCAACCTCTCCGCCGGCGAGCGGCAGTTGGTGACGATCGCGCGCGCGTTCCTCTCCGAGCCGTCGCTGCTCATCCTCGACGAGGCCACCTCGTCGGTCGACACGCGCACCGAGTTGCTCGTGCAGAAGGCGATGCGGGCGTTGCGTTCGGACCGGACGTCGTTCGTCATCGCCCACCGCCTGTCGACGATCCGCGACGCCGACGTCATCCTCGTCATGGAGGCAGGGCGCATCGTCGAGCAGGGGACGCACGAGGAGCTCCTCGCCCAGCACGGGGCCTACGCGAGGCTGTATGCCGCGCAGTTCTCCGGTGCTGCCGCGGAGGCCGCGGACGCCGCCGCCGAGGCCGCCGTCGGAGCCTGACGACGGAGTCCGGATGTCGGAGTCCGGACGAGGGGCGAGCGGGGTTGTCTGGTCGGTCACTCCGGCGCACCAGGTCGCTCCACGGTGGCCGGATGTGCCACCGTGGAGTATGACCACCACAGCGCCCACGCTCGCCCTGTCCGGCGGCACCCGGATGCCGCAAATCGCCCTTGGCACCTGGCCGTTGGATGACGAGCAGGCCGAGAAGGCAATCCTGTCCGCCATCGAGGTCGGGTATCGGCACGTCGACACGGCCGAGAACTACGAGAACGAGCGCGGCGTCGGTCGCGCGCTCGCGGCCTGCGGTATGCCGCGCGCCGACCTGTTCGTCACGACGAAGATCAACGCCCAGTGGCACGGCGTCGCGGAGGCCGCCGAGGGGCTCGAGCGCAACCTCGAACGACTCGGGTTGGACTACGTCGACCTGCTCCTGTTGCACTGGCCCAACCCGGCCCGCGACCGATACGTCCACGGGTGGGAGGGCCTCATCGCGCTGCGCGAGCAGGGCAGGGCCCGGGCGATCGGCGTCTCCAACTTCAAGCCCAAGCACCTGCAGCGGATCATGACCGAGACTGGCGTGACCCCTGAGGTCAACCAGATCGAACGCCACCCGTATCTCATCCGGTCGGCCGCGGTGGCCTTCCATGCCCAGCACGGGATCGTCACCGAGGGGTGGAGCCCCCTCGGGCGGGACAACGGACTGTTCGAGGACCCCGTGGTGGCTGGCATCGCCGCGGAGGTCGGTCGCAGCGCCAGCCAGGTGCTGTTGCGCTGGGCGGTCCAGCAGGGCCACGCGGTCGCCGTCAAGTCCAAGAGCAGGGAGCGCCAGGCCGAGAACCTCGCGGTCTTCGACTTCTCGCTGACCTCAGGGCAGATCGCCGACCTCAACAGCCTCGACAGCGGTGAGCACAAGGCCGTCGACTCGGACGTCTTCGGTCACTGACCGTCGGCCCCTGAACTTCGGCCGCTGATCTTCGGCTCCTGATCTTCGACCGTTGAACTTCGGCCCCCGAACCGCGAACGGGGTCAGCTGAACTGCCAGGAGCGCTTCGACAGTCCGTACCAGAAGCCGTCGATGACGCTGCGGTTGGCCAGCGAGCCGCTGCCTGCGGCGGCGCCGAGCGCGACGTAGAGGGGCGCCCAGTGCTCGGTGCGCGGGTGGGCCTGGCGGGCCGCCGGGGCCTTGTCGAGCATGTCAAGCAGCGAGTCGACGTCCTGCGCCGCCATCGCCTCGTCGGCCCAGTGGTCGAACTCTCGGGACGGCGAGGGCGGTGCCCCGTCGGGCCCGGCGCCAGGGTTGAACCAGCTCAGGTTGTGGGTCGTGAAGCCCGACCCGACGATGAGCGTGCCCTCCTCGCGCAGCGGGGCCAGGCGCTCGCCGACCGCGAAGAGGGTGCGCGGGTTCAACGTCGGCAGGGACAACTGGACGACCGGGATGTCAGCCTCGGGGTACATCTCGACGAGCGGCACGTAGGCGCCGTGGTCCAGGCCGCGGCTCTCGTCGCGGGCCACGCTCAGCCCGGCGTCCGTGAGCAACCCCTCGGTGCGGTGGGCGAGGCCGGGAGCCGGCGGCGCGGCATACGTCACCTCGTAGTAGTGCTGCGGGAAGCCCCAGAAGTCGTAGAGCAGCGGTGCGCCGGTCGTGGACGAGAGGGCGACGGGTGCGGCTTCCCAGTGCGCCGACACCATGAGGATGTCCTTGGGGCGCTCGATCGTGGCGGACCAGTCGGCGAGCTCACGGGTCCAGCGGGCGTCGTCGGCCAGCGGCGGTGCTCCGTGGCTGAGATAGAGCACGGGAGCCGGCATCGCACACCTCACAAAAGTTGACAGTTCAAGCAAGTATGCCGTCCAACGCCCCCGCCGCGCGGCTATTCCACTCTCCCCGACCCGGAAGTCCTTGCCAATTCCTGACTCTTCCCGTAACCCGGCTTGGCGGGCGAAGTTGCATGATGTGTCTCAGTCGTCTGGGAACAAGGGGTGCTGGCGTGATCTCCGATCGCTCTGCAGGGGAATCGCCATCTGGGCGGCGTTTCGGAGAGTGGCAGTTCATGCCGTGGGGTGTGCGGGTGGGCCTGATGGCCGTGTCGCTGGCCTTCGTGGCAGTCATCGTTGCCGCCGCTATGACCAACCGCGGCGACGCGGCGGCATACGGCGTCCTGACGGTCGTCGGGGTGCTCCTACCCCTCGTCATCGCCCTGGTGCACAGCCGGATCGCCGTGGACGACTCCCAACTCGTCCTGAGCCTGTGGCCGGTGTGGACCAAGCGGATCCCCGTGACCGACGTCGCGGATGCCACCGAAGTCGTGGTGTCCCCCGTGCGGGACTTCGGGGGCGTGGGGCTGCGGTTCGCCGGACAGGGGCGCATCGCGCTGCTCATGCGTCGCGGCCCCGCTGTCGCTGTGCAGACGACATCCGGGCGGACCTATGTCCTCGGGACCGCAGATCCTGGCGGGCTGATCGAGGCGCTCGGCGGCGGCGGCGTGAGGTGAGGGGTCAGGCGATGGGGGTGCGGGGGAGGCGGGCTACTCCGGGCAGGAGCGTGGCCACCTCGGCCCACGCGGCATCGAGCGACCCGCCGAGCCAACCGACCACGCCGGCGCGGGCCCCAGCATCGAGCGACCGCACGGCGTCGAGATACCCCACCGATCCGGCCTGCCCGACCAATCCGTCGACGACCCCCGCCGGAGGTGGGCCGACCGCGGAGGTGACCACACGGCATACCTCGTCGAGGTGTTCACGAGCGGTGGCGGCCGCCGCGTTCTCAGCGGGAGCCTTCGCCAACATCGCACGCAGCCGCGAAACCCGTTCTGCCCGAGCTGATTCCAGCATGGCCAACGCCCCGGCCCCGACCAGCGCTCCCAACTCCTGGGCCGCGAAGAACGGCGCCCGCACGTGGCGATGCCAGGCCTCCAGCGCCGCCAACTCGCCGAGGTAGCGCAGGTTCTTGGCGACCATCCGGTTGGCGCTGCGGTAGTCGGCCGGCGAGCGATCGACGGTCATCGCCGGCGGCGGACCCACGACGACCAGCTTCCCCGGCCCGACATCCGAACGCAGCACCGAGCCCGCGGCCACCACCGACCCGAACCCGACCGTCACCGGCCCGACCGCTCCGCCCTGGCCGCCAAGAAAGACCGCGGGCTGGTCGAGCAGCACCCCGTGCACCACGTCGCCGAACAGTGACGGCGTCGTCTTGTCCCCGTCGGGCGTGAAGTTGAAATGGATGTAGCTCGACCCCACCTCGGAGTGATCGCGCCGCGAGGTCCCGCCAGACATGAGGCAGTCGCAGAAGTTGATCAGGCTCCCCAACGTGACGTAGGGCAGCAGGATCGTCTGTTTGAGACCGACCGTGTGCGCGGTGCTCGCCTGCTCCTCCAAGAGCGTCCCCTCGCGGGCATGCGCTCCCGACCCGAGCGAGGCGCCTTCCAGGAGAACGGTTTTGGCGGCATACCCGGCGGCGATCGACGCCCCGGGTCCGAGCCGCACGTCGATCGCGGTGACCGGGCCCTCCGCCCCGAGCGTGACGCCGGCCGAGACGACCGTCTCGGAGCCTGACACCCGACACCCGGGATGGATGGTCACCCCGCGGCCACTCACGCGGTCGGGGTCGACCTCCGGCCCGACGTGGACGGTGTCCGGCAGAGGCATCTGGACGCCCTTGGCGAGCAGGGCGGCGACCCCCGGCGACAGCGTGCTCATGACCAGCCAGTATGCCGCCCGCCGAGGGGGCCGTTGGAATCCCCCCAGCCGGGTCCGCTACGGTGGCGCGGGCACTGACGTCCGAGCAGCGACGAATCCGCGGCACGTGGTGCTCAGGAACAGCAAGGGGTATGCCGTGGCAGCAGGGAAGGGCCGCAAGCTCGTCATCGTCGAGTCGCCGGCCAAGGCCAAGAAGATCGCCGAGTACCTCGGTGGTGACTTCGAGGTCGAAGCATCCGTCGGTCACATCCGTGATCTGCCCAACCCGAGAGACCTTCCGCCGGACCTCAAGAAGGGGCCGTTCGGCAAGTTCGCCGTCGATGTCGACAACGGGTTCGAGCCGTACTACGTCGTGGACGCGGACAAGCGCAAGAAGGTCGCCGACCTCAAACGCCTGGTCAAAGAGTCCTCCGAGCTCTACCTCGCCACCGATGAGGACCGCGAAGGCGAGGCGATCGCCTGGCACCTGTTGGAGGCGCTGCAGCCGCGGATCCCCGTCAAGCGCATGGTGTTCCACGAGATCACCAAGGAAGCCATCCAGCGCGCCGTCATCGACACCCGGGAGCTGGACACCCGGCTGGTCGATGCGCAGGAGACCCGCCGCATCCTCGACCGCCTCTACGGCTACGAGGTCTCGCCGGTGTTGTGGCGCAAGGTCCGCCAGGGTCTGTCGGCCGGTCGTGTGCAGTCGGTCGCGACGCGGATGGTCGTCGAGCGCGAACGCGAGCGGATGGCGTTCGTCGCCGCGTCCTACTGGGATGTCGTGGCCGAGGTCACCCCGAGGGCCAGCCGCGAGCCGTTCACTGCCCGCCTCACCGGCGTCGACGGCCGCAAGGTGGCCACTGGCCGTGACTTCGGCGACGACGGCCGACTCAAGAGTGCCGCCGTCCACCTCGACCAGGCCGCCGCCCACGCGATCGCCGGCCGGTTGCGCGAAGCCGACGTCACCGTCACCGACGTCGCCGAGAAGCCCTACACCCGTCGCCCGGCCGCGCCGTTCACCACCTCGACGCTGCAGCAGGAGGCCTCCCGCAAGCTGCGGATGTCGTCCAAGCACGCGATGCGCGTCGCCCAACGGCTCTATGAGAACGGCTACATCACCTATATGCGGACCGACTCGGTCACCCTGTCGGGTGCCGCCGTCTCGGCCGCGCGACGCCAGGCCCGCGACCTCTACGGCGCCGACTATGTGCCGGGCTCGCCTCGCGTCTACACGGCGAAGGTGAAGAACGCCCAGGAGGCCCACGAGGCCATCCGCCCCGCCGGTGACCACTTCCGCACCCCGGCGCAGGTCGCAGGAGAGTTGCGCGGCGAGGACTTCGCGCTCTACGAGTTGATCTGGAAGCGCACGATCGCCTCCCAGATGACCGACGCGCGCGGATCCACCGCGACCGTCAAACTCGGCGCCTCCTTGAGGCTGCCTGCCGCCGGTGTCGTCGAACTGTCGGCGAGCGGGACGGTCATCACCTTCCGTGGCTTCCTCGCGGCATACGAGGAAGGCGTCGACGAGGACCGCCTGGCCCGCGCCCGCGAGGACGAGGCCGAGCGCCGCCTCCCGCAGTTGGCCGTGGGCGTGCCGATGGAGGTGCTCGACGCGCAGGCGGACGGTCACGAGACCACGCCGCCGCCGCGTTTCACCGAGGCCACCCTCGTGAAGGCGATGGAGGAGAAGGGGATTGGTCGACCGAGCACCTACGCCTCCACGGTCGGCACCATCCAGGACCGCGGCTATGTGCGCACGCGCGGCTCGGCCCTCATCCCCACGTGGTTGGCGTTCGCGGTGACCCGCCTGCTCGAAGAGCACTTCACCGAGTTGGTGGACTACGACTTCACCGCCTCGATGGAGGAGGACCTCGACCGCATCGCCAACGGTGACGAGCACCGGGCGGAATGGCTGCGGCGGTTCTACTTCGGTGACGAAGCCTCGTCGGGCCAGGGCCTCCGCGAGCTCGTCGAAGACCTCGGCGAGATCGATGCCCGCGAGATTTCTACGATCCACCTCGGCGACGGGATGGTCGTGCGGGTCGGGCGCTACGGCCCGTATGTCGAGGAGCTTCCCGTCGAGGGCTCGACGCCCCAGGGTGTGACCGAGATAGATCCGGCGACCCCTGCGGCCACGCCTCGACGAGCGACGATCACCGACGACATCGCCCCCGACGAGATGACGCCGGCCAAGGCCCGCGAACTGCTCGACGCCGCCGGCGACGACGGCCGGGTGCTCGGGAACGACCCGCTAACCGGCCACGAGATCGTCGCCAAGGCGGGCCGCTACGGCCCCTACGTCACCGAGGTCATCCCCGACCCGCTTGAGGCCGGCGCCGGGACCAAGCACGCCAAGAAGAACGCCAAGGGCGCCAAGGACGTCAAGCCGCGGACGGCGTCGCTGTTCAAAGACATGGAGCTCGCCACGATCGAGCTGGACGTCGCCCTCAAGCTGCTCTCCTTGCCTCGCGTCGTCGGTCTCGACGCCGAAGGGGTCGAGATCACCGCGCAGAACGGCCGCTACGGCCCCTATCTCAAGCGCGGCGCCGACTCCCGGTCCTTGGTGACCGAGGCGCAACTCTTCGACGTCACCCTCGAGGAGGCGCTGGCGATCTACGCCCAGCCCAAGACGCGGGGAGGCCGCACTGCCGCCGCGCCGTTGCGCGAGTTCGGTCCCGACCCCGTCTCCGGCCGTCCGATCGTCCTCAAGGACGGTCGCTTCGGGCCTTACGTCACCGATGGCGAGACCAACGCCACGCTGCGCAAGGCCGACGATCCGGCGACGATGCCCACCGAGCGCGCGCACGAGCTCATCGCCGAGAAGCGGGCCCGTGGTCCGGTCACCCGCAAGCGGGCCGCTCCGGCGCGCAAGGCGACGACCAAGACCGCCGCCAAGGCGACGACAGCCAAGACGACGACAGCCAAGACGAC
>ERZ724516.426-NODE-426-length-26289-cov-4.409087_pt1 | contig 26289 bp, 19 predicted proteins | sample MGYA00376049_ERZ724516 | MGnify/ENA primary metagenome ERZ724516 (study PRJEB28724, sample SAMN07190886) | activated sludge metagenome | isolation source: activated sludge of sewage treatment plant in Hong Hong | place: USA: Christiansburg, Virginia | collected... | reverse complement strand
GATTATATGCCATTGAATAGGCATCTGATGTTTCTTCCATTTGTGAATGAAATCCTTCAAAACTTTTTTTTAGGAAGGATTTCATTCTTGTAAATTTTGATTCTAATTGGGTTCGTGTTAAGGTTTGTATCTCATCGTCCTGAAAATATTGATGGTTCAGAATTGTTAAAACACCTCGTTCTTCATCGAAATCATATCCGAATGCTTCGATTCCTTTCTTAATATATTCTGCGTAGGTATAATTCTTAGTCAAATCACCAATGGAAACAAGATCTTCGCAGACAGTTTCGAAAAAGGCCTGCGGTCTTAACAATGTTCTACTTTCTGCATCACTGAGTATCGACTGAGTAAAATATTGGTGAAATTCTTCAAGACTAACCATACTATTAAAATTTAGATTATACTATATACATCTACTTCAAATCTTGTGCAAAGTTGCAAATCTATAGTGTAATTAATGGCAACTATTTCGGAAGGTGTTTGGTGTGGAACTATTCTTGGAAAGTCCTGCTCTACAATAAACCCTCTTGAACTATCCACTACAAATTTATAAAGCACATCATAAATCATCCCAGGCATATACCCAAACTCAATTAATTTATGCTCAAATAATTGAATGACAGCTGTAGATTCTGAAGAAAGCAATACATCTACTTCACTTATAAGATCGTTGATTGATTTTCCACTTGTAGCTTCGGTCAAACCATATGCAATAAGAAATAGTGGTTTAGAACCTGAAAATAACTGATGGGTTGAAGAAATGCTAACAAAAGGTCCCCTGCTTGACTTATATGATTTTATTTCGACTGCTAGGTCAGGTAATGAAAAATCTTGTCTATCAGCTTCCGGTCCCCCCCAAGCTGTAATTGCTTCTGCTGCGCCTTTTTTTGGTATTAGTATATTTATTAAAAACATTAATTCCGCGAATAGTCCCATTTGCATTATTAAGGATAATGAAACTTCAACATTCTGCATTAAAAATGCCTGCCATCTTCTGAGCCTGCTTTCAACAGCATAAACCATTTCTTCATTATCAGTTTTAGTTGCACAAATAGAAATTATGTCCTTGCACACGGAGAAGAAAAGCTCCCAATCATTTTGTCTGTTTAAAATTAAAAATAACTCCCCAGTGCTTTGAAAATTCCTTTTTATTAAAGATATTCCACGTAGTCTGATATCAATCTCAGTATTTTTAAATTCTCCGCTAGTCTTGAGATAAAAGCCATAATTACCATTATGGTCTATCATCCAAAATAGGTTATGAACTATTTCAGAGTCGATTCGTCGAACGGAATCCGGTAACATATTTAACCACGGGTTGATTGGATTCTCAGTCATCGCTTTCGTTATCTGATTCAACTTCTTTTAGTAGATTATTGTAGTAAACAGTATTTATCTTCAATGTGATGGTTTCAGTATCGCTAAGCACATCGCCCGGAAAACTAGCACCGAATGCAGCTAACGCATTATCTGCTATTGAAGAAATTTCCGGATTAGGTTCAATAATATGTAGCATCAGTAAAGGGCGATTCATTATTCTTCGTGCTTCAATTCTATTCGTTCCAACTGCTTTCCTATCAATTTCTCCTAGAGAAATAGATTCTGCATTTCCGGATGAAACCTGTCTATTTTGTAGTTCGTAATTGTTATCAGCCTTAGTAATAATTTTACGTTTTTCTTTCTTTAATATTATTTTAGGATTAATCAAAAATGATTCGCCCTGACCGCTGTATAATGCTATGTCCCAGTTAATGTCTCGCTCTTCAACATATTTTTTAATAAAACTAATTGGCATACGAGCAGTTAGTCCTAGTGGATCATTTTGAAATGTAATAAAGGTTTTTAAGAAAATTAGAACTTTTTTCCGATCGATATTTTTCCATAGAATGTGATTGTTAACCTTATCAAACTCCTGTGGTAAATCATTAACAAGGTTTTTAATTGCTTCGATATTAGTAGTAATTTCATCAGGTTTCGAGCTTAAAACACTTGTTTCTTTTGCTTTACCATCAAGTCTCATGGAATAATTAAATTCTCGTACATTTTTTTGTTTGTTTCTTGCAGTGATTTGTAAAGCACTATTGGGATTTTGTCTGATGGCTAATCCAAATTTCTCAGGTGTCATATTGTTATCTGCCATGATTTGAAAGTCTTCCAAGAGTTCCTCCGTTGCTGTAATTATTTCTGCAAAATCGACAATTTTATCATATGGCATGTAAATTTTACATAAATCCTCATAACCTGACCTATATCCAAACCATCTTCCCATTTGCATTAAGGTATCATAAAATACCGTATTCCTTAAAAAATAGCTGACATTTAGCCCTTCAAGTGTATATCCTCGTGCTAAACTAGTTCCTCCAATTACTATTGCATTTGTAGCAATATCTTTTCTATATTCTAAAGGAACGGTTGTTTTTTGATGCACCTCGCGAATCAATACTGAACCAATTTGGTCTGTCAAGGTTCTTATAATTTTATTCCATGAAAACTCATCTTGATTAAAGTATTTGTAAAATGTAGTAGACAACGCCTCAATATAATCGCTTTGACTTTGTGCATCAGATAACTTACCGTAAGCAATAACATCTTCTTGTAATTCGTCTATGTACTCCGTTATCTTGACTGCTATTTTTTGATGAACCACTGTAAAGCGTGTTGCATGTACTAACATACTGTTGTGGCTATTGGTATAACCACGGAGACTTCTGACAGCTATATTTATTAAAAATACCTGCATTGCCTCTTTTAAGCTATCCGGAATTGATGTGACTTCGAGTTCCTTATTGTGTCCTGCAGGTAAATCATTGTCGTTGTCAGTCACTTCAATTAAATGCCTGCCATTTGTGTCTAAGAAAATTTTTCGAGCTCCAAAATAATTTGTTGGTGCATCGAGGGCATAAATGAAGTCTTTGGGAAATAAATCACGTCCGATACTTTCATTTTCGGCTTCGTGGTCGATAAAGATATTTGCATATGGCGTAGCAGTATATGCCACATAAGCGCTTCGTGAAAATAGGCTTAATAATTTTCGGATTCCCCCGTTTATAGCTGTTGGATCTTCTTCGTCTTTCGTATTAACTGAAGCATAGTCAGATTCATCATCAATAACTAACATTGCATGGTCGGCAACTTTATTTTTATATTGTTTTTCTAACCAGCTAATGACACTTCTTAATGTTGAAGTGTTCTTTTTAATAACAATTAGGACCGGTACGTTTATGGTCTCAAAATTAATTCCCTGTGAAGCTCTGTCTGCATCATGCCTGTTGAAATCTCGTAATATGGTAGTAAGACTGTAGGGAGTTAGATTTTTATCTGAATCGCCTTTACCTGCACCAACTTGTACGCCATTGGTTTGTCCAACAAATGCTTCATTTAGACGCTCCTGTGTTTGATTTCTTAAATTGTTCATTCCTCCTGCAATGACAACAATAAATTTATAGCCCGCATCGGCAGCCTTGCAAACTAATCCTGAGTAATTACCTGTTTTACCTGATTGCACGTGACCAACTACCATACCATATCTTGAAAAATGTGTTACGGCGGGGTTTTCTATATTGTTCATTACAATATCTGTGTCTGTATCAATTGCTCTGACAACATCAGAAGGCAAGTAAGATGAAATGTGATTTTTATATCGTTCCCAGTAATACTTTTTATTTCGTTGTTTTTCGACACCAGTCCACCAAGTATTGTCGCGTTCTTGTTGCTCAGCTCCCTGAATTAAAATACCTGCTTCCATTTTTACATCGAAGTGGGTTTCGAGTTCGCGAGTAATTCTAATCCAATCCTCTTCGATTAGTTCTGACAGCGATTCTACTGAGATTACCTTTGCAAACATTTCATAACCAATTTGAGCTATAACCAATTTAGTATTGTTTACTTCTTCTTCAATTCTACTTTCCGGTAAAATACCATCAATCTTCTTGAGATTGTTGGATATATGTTCTTTTATGGCTAAATAACCCGTTATAGTACTCATGATTTAAGTGTTTCTGGTCGATTTTTAAAAATTTCTGTTTTTAATAGTTCTTTTTTGTATTCCTCACTCAATCCTGATTCTTTAAGCATAGTGAGTAGTTTAGCAATATCATGTTCTGTTAAAGCGCTTTCTTGCTTAATTGAATGAGGATCTGTTTGTAATTTTGATTGTATAGCATCTAGAGGTAAATATGCTTGTAAACCATTTAAGAAATATTTTAGCTTCTCTTTTTGATAATCATCAAGACTAGACATTAAATCAGTATATAACGGATGACTTTGGTTTATTGCAAAGCGAAAATTGTCCTTAACTGGAAATGTTTCCCAAAATTGAATGGTTGATTTGTCCTCAATTTTTTTCCCTCTCGCTGAAAACGGGCGTGCACCTTTATCAATTACTTGTGTAATAATGCGTCGCAGGTCTGATTTTATGACATCAGCCGGTCTTGCCATTGACTTTTTAATATCAATACCCCAGTGAGCATCCATTGAATTTGGAATTTCAATCCTAACCCTAATTAGTTTGTGTGCATCAACTGCTTTATGTAGGCCCCACCAAGTTCCATAAATTATTATTCGATTCTCGCGATAAAGGTAAAACCCTTGCGATTTTACATATCCTTCCTCTGTTGCGTAAAGTTCATATTCTTGTTGAGATATTTTTGAATGATGAGGTAGTATGAATGGTTGTATAGATACACTTGAACCATATATATTTATTTTTTCGGAAGTAATTTGTTGTGTTGCAGGATGATTAATGTTAAAAGGATTAAAAGGTTTAATAGGATTGTTGTTTACCAGAATGGAAAGTTTTTAAAGGCATTTGACCTTCTAAAAATTTATGAAAAACCAGGGATAAATGTTTCCTAAGTTTATCAATCATGTCTGCAAAATTTGCCGAAGGTATTTTGTCAATTTCTTCCCAAATGACTAATGTACCATTCTCAAGCTTTTCAAACTCACTGTATAGCGGGAAGCTTTTATAATCTTCGGGTGTAATTAAAAACCATTCATTTTTTTCGGCAATATAATTTAGATCCCATTGGCGGCATGAAATCGACCCTTTACATTTGGTGACAACAGTTAGCTTTTTACATTGTGAAAAGGATGCGGTCTTAAGACCTAAACCAAACCTTCCTAAATCATTCTTATCTCTAATGTCATGTTGATTTTTCCCTGCAAGTCTCATAGCTTCAATCAATTCAGTTTCGCTCATTCCGTTGCCATTATCAAGAATTGCAAATGACACGATTGGCTTTGTAACTGCATAAATTTGAATTTCAGAACAGTTTGCTGTAATGCTGTTATCAATCAAATCAGCTACAGCTACTTCGGTTGAATAACCAATTTCTCTTAATGAGTCAATGAAGTTGCCGATATTTGGGCGTACAGTTTCCGTTCTCATATTTTTTTATAATTCACTCCCGCTAAGTAATGTAGCGTGCTTCTTTTTTTGGATTATGGTATATTGTTGACTATTTTGTCTTTAATCTTGATTTTGTTGACGATAGTGAATTCGGCAAGCTCCTTGTAGTTTTGTTTTTTGAAACTGATTTTGCCTTGGTTTCAGTAGATAGATACGATGTAACATCATACAATAGAAAATAATTTGTGGGCGAAAGTTGCTTAATTATATTGTATTGATTTGCAGACGCATAACTAACCTGAATATCGTCCTGAAGGATAGCTGTTATTGCAACAGCTACTGTTGAAGTTTTATTATTTAATGGAGAAATTACTATATTATATTCATCTTTAAATTCTTCATTAACTTTTAGCAATATGTCAATTGTTGGTTGAATATCAATACATGAAAACTCTATTTCTTTTTTTAAAATACCTAAAAATTTGCTTTTTATTTTGCTGTATTTGTCATCAACCAAAGTTTTCAAGTTTGAGTTAATTGATCCCTTGAGGGATGGGTTCCCTAAAATTAAGGCATTAGGTTCGAATGAGTCTATTATAGTTTCTGTTCTCTCATCTTCAAAGCCATTTAATACAATTAGTAAGAGCTTTTTTGACGGAGTCATCAATCCTGAATATCCAAATACCGGTCTAATTTCTCTAACACCTTTAGTCAGCCATAACGTATCATTCTCACAATAATTATCAACAGGTGAATGGACTAAATTTAATTCAATTTTACTTTGAAATATTTCATTCGTTAAAACTTTAATTAACATCAATAGAATTTCACGTGAAAATGCAGTAACATCGACAACTACCTTAATTTTATTCTTACCGATGTTTTCTATTTTTTTTGTGATACATGCAAATAGTATATTATAAGTTGAATAAGAGTCATTTTTTGGATATTCAACGATATCTTTTATGCTAAGTTTCGAAACAATCTCATCCCTATTTTTATTTGCTAGGTGGTAATTATCATCTAAATGAAAAATGATGGAATTTTTGATTTTTGATTTAATTAAAAAATTACTCAACTCCTTAGATCTGTTTTCGAAACCTGATGAAAGCAGTAAAAGATCAATTATTCCAAGATTTTTAGCTATATTTTCTTTAATTACTTTCATGATTTTTATAATTCTAAATTATCGAATAAAGTTAGTGTAGATTCTTCAGTTTCGGAATCAAAACTTTTAGAAGTTTCATTGATAAACCTTACAGGGTTTGTTAAACTTACTTTCAATAGTTCAGAGTTCATAAATCTGTAACCTTTAAAACCAGTAGGGTCTAGTTTAAAATATGGTGCTAAAGTTCTACTCAAAATATATAATTTATTTCGTCCAGTACCTTGTTTATTCCCGATTGTGCTTTTATGTAAATAGCCATACTGAACCGCCAATTCTAATATCTCGTTTAATTCTTTATCAGGTAAATTATTTAAAGCTACAGAAAAAACAACTCTTTCACTTTTATTAGACATAAATATCTTCTTGAATGCACCACCAAGTCCTTGAATAAGGTTATAAAGCTTATCAGCTTTACTGAACCTTTCTCCCGACGAAACTTCACCGTGATCTTCATGGATTTTCACGAATTCTTCTTCTAAGAAACGGCGCGAATACTCATTGATTACTTTATTTTGAACTGAATCTGAAATAAATTCTGACGTATTATCAAGCATCGCATTTGAAAACATATTTGACGCTGGCTCCAAAAAATGTCTGATTATCCCTGAAGAAATAGAAACAAGATTTTCGAAACCTGCGTAACTATAAGTTGTAGAGTTTCCTGATATAGATTTAAAATATTCTGAGGTAGCGTATCTTCGGGATGCGTCTCCACCTGCATATTCTTTATCCTCATCAAAAAACTGTACCTTCAATTGATTTTTTATAAGTTCAATTTTTCTTTGCTGCTCTATATCAACAGGGAAAAAAGTCTCTGACAAAATATCTTTTCCAAGGTACTTTTTAATCCTTTTTTTAACCATTTCATCAACTCTTTTGTAATAGTTATTTTGAGGCGTTGTATATATATCAGCAATATTCACTTCCGAATAATCGTGAGGTGAATCTATTGTTTTGTTTGATATGGTCTTGAAACTTTTATAATCCAATTGTGTTGATATTTTGAGACTTAATTCGCCTGATGTTCGATAGGAAACCCAAGTGTTTAAAATTTGAGTTTGAGTTAGATTTAAATATCCAGCATCATCAATTAGGAGATATATTGGTTTATTGGCAGGCATAAAGGATAATTTTTTTATATCCTTCAAAAGAGGGTAGAGAAAATCTAAATAATTGCACAAAGCGCCATTATAAAAACTATCATTATTTGGATTTATTGCCTGACTTACCCAATATTTCTTACATTCAATAAACGCTCGATCCATTACTTTCATCATGTACAAGAAATACTCTTTTGTAGTGTTTAATTTAACGTCTTTAAATTGTGAAATATCAAAACCAGCTAAATCTAAATACCAAAGAAAGGATTCACTATATAATAATTTAACTTCTCCTATATAATTTGATAAGTCATCTTCTAATTCGGCTAATTCACTAAAACATTTTGATGCTACATAACTTGTTAACAAATGCTCATTTATAAACACATTTGCATCATTTTTGAACCTTTCGAATTCCTTAATATTAATATCAGTTAATTTTATAGGTACATATAGTGAAAAATATTCTAGATCCTTCATTTCTTTATAACTCGTAACTTCATTTGCACCCTTAATTATTCTCTGACAATTAGGCATCATATAACGAAACATCATACTTTTCCCGGAGCCCCTTGGACCATTTAAAAAAGTATGCCCCATTTTTGGAACCTGATAAAAATCTGAAAAAACATCAACAAATAAATCATGTAAAATCTCTGCTGAAATTCCTTCGGGCGTTATAACTTCAAATGGATTTTTCATTTTTTTTACTTTTTGATTTTTTAATTAGACTAGCTATATATTTACCATCAATTTTTGTTCCTCCTTCTACCAAGCTTTCACAATTTTTGTGAATATCAGCATACTCAAGCGTAGGATAACCATTTTCTTTAAGTTCATAACCAATTGGATTCATAAAATCTCCATTATTCTCATCTTTCAAGAAATTAATTTTCACTTTCACTCTTGTAAATCTGCAGGATTGTGGCAGAAATCTAGCACAGTATAATGATTCCAGGAGCGTTTTTTGCGTTCTCTCATAGACTTCATTAATTAAATATTGCTTTTTTATTCCTTTTGAGGATTGTTTAGAAAAGGAATTCTGCAAGTATTTATCGGTTAGGTAGAAAACTAACGAGATTTCATTTCCATCAAGACTGAGACTATTCAAACTTGCTGAATACAAATGAAAAATTATGCTAGTCTTTTCTATAGCGCCGATTTGTAGTAGAAAATTGGAAGCTCTAGTTTCATCTTCCGCTAATTCATCGCCAAGGCGCAATAATGCTGCTAAGAATTGAGGACGAACGTACTCATGAGACAAATGCATAGTATTGTCTAATTTTCCAATCGGGTCTGCTTTTCCTCCATGTGCTTGTGCAATATTTCCAATAATTGCTTTTTCAGCGGTACTTAATAGATTTCCGCTATCAAATTTAGCAAGTAAAAATTTGCCTGCTTTAGCATGATCAGCTCGGCTAGCAATTAAATGCCCTGTGTCATGTAAATTAATTGCAACTAATAATATAAACAATTCATAAGGCGAAATGTGAAATTTCCCTTTTTCATTTTTAAAAGTCGGATTTGTTTGTTCAATAATTCTAGAGACTCTCTCAATAACCATCTTAATATGGTCTACACCATGGTCATTATAGTATCCTTCTTTTTCTATCTCTAAAATTTTTGTTTTTACTTCTGGATGAACATCTGTATTAAATTTAGCCTTTAGTGTTTCGTAGATTCCTACGTAATCTTTGCCATGAGGGAATACAGTTTTTTTTCCTTTAAATTTTAAAAATTCAGTTTCGATATTCACAGTTGAAAATTTATGTTTAAAATATTTTGAGTTTTTGACTCAAAATTTATTTATAAAAAATACCTTTCTAAAGTAAAATTAATATACGCTTCTAGTAAGGGGCCAATATTTTATGAAATTTATACAAATTTAATTACAAATGTTGCAAATACTCGTTTAAGTGATGAAAATTTCGGATTAAGTTTTTTTTATTTGAAATAGAATAAAATATTAGCTTTTTTAAATAATAATATTCATTTTTTTGTTTTCATCTATTATCCTATTTTAACGTAGTTTTACTTTGATAAAAAAATAGAAATGGTAAGACTATCAGTTGAGGAGTTAAATTTTCCAAAGTATGATGATAATGATGTTATCGATGCTTGGAAATGGATTATGTCTTTTATAACTGAAAATGATTGGAATAAAAGAAAAGCAAATATTGAAAAAAAAATTAATCTAGAATTCAAAGAAACTCCTCCTTTTTCTGAACCTTTGACTGAAGGCACATTAGTCGTAATAAAAGATGATGTTATTGGATGGTATCTATACCTAACGTATACACTTATATTCGAACCTCATAGATACGAGCATTTCCAAGGAGCAAGAGTTATACCTATTTTCAAGCAACTGGGAAGTAATCTCGATAAACTAAAAGAGATTAATGGAATTGAAAAAAAAATAAAGAGCTTATTAAAGAAAAGAACCTCAGAAGCAGATGCTATACTTTTTGAGATACTTACGGCATTGTTATGGTCTAGAAATGGTTATGAAGTAACTTTTCTTGAGGAAAAAAATGTTGGTAAGACTCCAGATATTTTGGCTGTTAAACACGGTAAATCATGGTTTATAGAATGTAAAAGACAATCGAAAACTGCTGATTACACCTATCGAGAAACTTATAAAAGGCAAAAAATGATTTCCTATATCAACAAAAGTCTAATGACGAAAAATTTATTATTAGACATCGTATTTCATGTTGAGTTGGAAAGTTTACCGGATACCTTTTTAAAAGATGTTTTACAACAAAAAATAAATTATCCAATTGTTGGAAAAATTGTATCTAATGAGAAAGTCGATATTTGGCTAGACTTTGTGAAAATAGACCAAATTAAAAGCCACTTAGAAAAATACTTTGTGAAAAGTAATTCGCCAATGCTTAGCAGATTAATTGGAGGAAAGCACATCGATAATGTTGCATTTACTTGTGGAGTACATGCCGATTTTTTTAGAGTTGGAGATTGTGATGTAAATAATCTTTACATCAATGATATCGATAAGGCATTTGGTGTTTATTGTAGTTGCGACGCACCGGAAGCATACTGGGCAAAAGCAAGAGATATAAAGAGTCAAGTTTATAAAGCCATGCAACAATTTGATAAGGAGGGCACTGCTGTAATTCATGTTGGTATGGAAACTTTTGACGGGCCAAATGTTGAAAAGACAAGATTTGAAAAAATTAAAGAAACAATTGAGGAAATTGATCCAACTAAAACTAATTTGAGATGGATTTTTTGTAATTTTTTTCAAGCTTATTCACCACCTGACCAAGATTGGGTTTTTGATGAAACCGTTTCGATAATGTCACCTTATATTAATAAAAAGTCACCCATCGACAAAAAGATGATGATTGTTCCGGAAGATTCAGATAATGCAGGATTTGATTCGCATTGGGATCGACCTTTGCCGTAGCAATATATGTCAATTTTATTGAAGCACAGAAAGTAGATTTCATTTTGTTATTTCTTCTTCAGATTTGGAAAGAAATAATTTAACCTCATTAATTGTCACGATAAAACTATCCCATGATAGATTTGCAATAATTGAGCTTTGGCTATGAGCAATTTCATTTCGCACTTTTTCAACATCTTCCAGGAAATCTTTGAACTTGGTCTTGGAGAAATTAAATATTTCCCGAAATCCATCTGTTTGTCTTAATATTTCCCTTTTGTCGCACAATTGTAAACATTCTAGCATTGTGAGGTCTAGGTTTTGACCTTTTCGTTCTTTGTAAATATGATTGGCCGCTTCTAATCTTTTCTCGCTAATTAAATGCTTCCAATCTGTAATACCATGATATTTTATAATCCAGTAGTTTAAGTGAAGTTCAAATAGAGAAATTATTCCAAATAAATAAATTCTAACAATAGGTTTATTAATATCTGCTTTTGCAACTATTCCAGTGACCTGATTTTTGGTTAAGATAAATATATATCCTTGACCTGAAAGTAAATCTAACAGCTCTGCAATTGGAGTTGAGTCGGAAATTATATTAGTTGTATCAAAAGGCAAAATATAGTCTGCGATGGTGTCGTATTTAAGATCTTGTCTGCGCACATATCCAATTGCATTATTATCATTTGTTACGCCAAGAATATCAAAATCTCTTTCTTTCATGAGATACTTAACTTCATTTGCTGAATCATTGATACCACAACAAGCCAATGGTTCACATATAAACTTTGTAGTTATATTGTCGATAAAAATATCTTGAAGCTCTGAAAAGGTTGTTCCTTTTCTTCTAATTCTGGTGGTGTTAGAGTACCAAAGTTGTAGTCCCATACTTTTTTTAAATGTTTGCCAATTGATAACTTCAAAGATATACAAGTATTGGTTAGATATAAAAAAAGATGCCTGTCAGCATCTTAATTTGTGTGGTATTTGAATTAACTTTTTATGTTTTTACTCTTTATCTAAATCAAATTTAAAATCAAATAATTCCTTTGGATGGACATTTAGACCTCTTGCAAGCTCCATTATTGTTCCTAATTGAATATTGATTTGACCTTTTTCTATCTTGCCTATATCACTATGATCGATATAACATCTTTGAGCTAAACCACGAAGACTTAAATCCTTTTTTGTGCGCAACTTCTCCAGCTGGACACCAAATAGAATCTTGAACTCATCTTTCGTGATATTTTTTGACATCATACTTGTATTGATGGAGCAATTTCTATTTTTTTATAAAAAATTCTGTGGGGAATTAACCCCACATAAATTATTATTTATTATATTCGCTGAATTATTATAAATTTGCGATACTTCTTATAAAATATTTGAAGCATTCGCTTTGAATCTCGTTATCAAAAACTGGTAATTTTTAAACACACGAGATGATAAGTAAGATGCTCACGTCTAGGCGTGGGCTCACTTATTCGTGTGTTCGGTATACCAGTACCTTGATAGCGTTTAAGATGAGTCCACCCTTTTTTTATGGACATAGACTAAGGTACTACTCACTTCACGATTCATCAATATTCTTTAAAGCTAGTCCATTTTAGCCCTGCGTGGGTTTCGGTATAGTTTATTTAGTTGGGTTAGTTAAGTTACTATACCCTGCGCAGGATTTTTTCTTTAAAAGAGAAAAGAAAATAGAACATAGACCCTTCGACTGAGCTCAGGGTGACATATTATTAATTAACACATTTAAGCCTATGGTATAACAAACACAGCTACTACTTAACCCGAGACCCTTCGACAGGCTCAGGGTGACAATCAAAAAAGGCCCTCTGCATCTTCTTGGCGGTTGAACAGAGGACCGGTAGACAAACAAAACTAATGTTTCATTTAACCAAACCAATATTATGAATAAAAATTCATTATTCAAGGTGAAGGACGTGATTTGGTATTCATTTTTAATATGGATGTTCCTTTTCTGCTTAGCCTGTTTTGCCCAAAATCCTACACCTACTAAGACCGAGACCCTGAAACAAGTTCAGGGCAAGCAAATAACAGGTATCGTGACGGATGCCAATGGCGCACTGCCCGGTGTTACAGTTACCGTAAAAAAGACCCTTCGATCCTTCGACTCCGCTCAGGACAGGCTTGCTCAGGGTGACAATAGTACTATAACCGATGATAAAGGAAAATATAGTATAGAAGCCTCCCAAGGTGATACACTTGTCTTTAGTTACATCGGTTATGCGGCAGTCGCAGTCACAGTTGACAGTCGCAGTGTGATTGATGTTACTATGACTGAAGATGCAACAACCTTGAAAGAAGTAACCGTGAATGCCGGTTACTATACTGTAAAAGACAAAGAACGCACCGGGAGTATTGCCAAAATCACAGCCAAAGACATTGAAAAACAACCCGTAACTAATGTGCTTGCTGTGATGCAAGGACGAATGGCGGGAGTTAATATAACGCAGGCTACCGGTGTGCCTGGTGGTGGCTTTGCCATACAGATACGAGGACTGAATAGTTTGCGTAATACGGGCAATGACCCTTTGTATATTATTGATGGCGTACCGTACTCTTCTGAGTCGATAGGATCGTTTTCGACATCGAGTCTTTTAGGCGGTTTGACAAGTCCGTTAAACAGTATTAATCCCGATAACATAGAGAGCGTTGAGGTGTTGAAAGATGCCGATGCCACGGCTATTTATGGTTCGCGTGGGTCTAATGGTGTGGTATTAATCACTACTAAAAAAGGGAAAACCGGCAAAACGAAATTTACCGCTAATTACTCTAAAGGAGCCGGACGGGTAACACGTTTTATGGATTTGATGAATACGGAACAATATCTTGCTATGCGCAGGGAAGCGTATGCGAATGACGGGATTACCACTTATCCGGCAAATGCGTATGACCTTAATGGTGCCTGGGACCAGAACCGATATACGGACTGGCAGAAAGAATTGACTGGTGGAACGGCAGAATATACTAACCTGAACGCAACTGTAACCGGCGGTAACAGCAGTACGCAGTTTTTAATGAGTGGGAATTTTGCCAAACAAACGACGGTATTTCCGGGAGACTTTAGGTATAAAAAAGACAATATCCATTTGACGGCTAACCATGAATCGGAAAATAAAAAGTTCCGGATTTCATTTTCGGGTGGGTATACTGTACAGGACAATAATCAGCCATACCTAGACCTTACGAGGGATTCAAGATTACTGGCGCCGAATGCACCGGCTTTGTATGATGCCAACGGAAATTTAAATTGGCAGAATAACACTTTTAATAATCCGCTGCGACATTTGAACGGAAAGTACAGTGCGTTGACTTATGATTTGCTTGCTAACTCTGTAGTATCGTATAATGTGTTACCAAATTTAGAGTTGAAATCCGCGTTTGGATTTACAGATTTGCGACATGAAGAAAGCAGTACGGCTCCCTCAACGATTTATAACCCTGCATTGGGGATAGGTACTGATAATTCTATATTGTTCCTTAATAATTCCGGCCGCCAATCATGGATAGTAGAACCACAGGCGAATTGGACTAAAAGTTACGGAAAGGCAACTGTATCATTGCTTGCCGGAGGGACTTTTCAAAACAAAACGGGCAACCAAATTGTGCATCAGGCATTGGGATTTCCGAGTAACAGCCTTATCTATAATCTAGCGGCTGCCTCGAATGTTACTATAACCCAAAATGATGAATCGGTTTATAAGTATCAGGCTTTTTTTGGCCGGGCCAATTTGAATTGGGATGATAAATATATCATCAACTTAACAGGACGACGTGATGGGTCAAGCCGATTTGGACCGGGTAAACAGTTTGCTACGTTTGGTGCTGTTGGTGCAGCGTGGTTGTTTACTAACGAAAAGGTGCTTAAAGACAACAAAATTATAAGCTTTGGAAAACTACGTGCCAGTTATGGTACGACCGGGAATGACCAGATTGGCGATTATCAATTTCTTGATACCTACACCACAACCGGAGTAGCGTATGATGGCGTTGTAGGACTTGAACCGAGCCGACTTTTTAATCCTGCCTTTGGTTGGGAAACTAACAAGAAATTTGAAATTGGTTTGGAAACCGGTTTTCTTAAAGACCGGATATTTATAACTGCCGGATGGTACTCTAACCGTTCCTCGAATCAGCTGGTAGGGATTCCGCTTCCGGGAACGACAGGATTTACTTCGGTACAAGCCAACTTAGATGCTACTGTGGAAAACAGAGGATTGGAATTGACATTGCGTACCGTTAACATGCAGAATAAGGATTTTTCATGGTCTACGAACTTTAATATCTCTTTGTCGAAAAATGAACTTGTATCGTTTCCCGGATTGGAAGCGTCGAGCTATCGGAATCAATTTGTGATTGGGCAATCTATCAATATTGTAAAAGTGTTTCATTTTACCGGTGTGGACCCTGCGACAGGAATTTATCAATTTGAGGATGTAAACGGTGATGGGTATATCAGTGAGCCGGAAGATAAGCAAACGGTGAAAGATTTGAATCCGAAATTCTTTGGAGGGCTGCAGAACCAATTGAAGTATAAGCAGTTTCAGCTTGATTTTCTTTTTCAGTTTGTTAAACAAGAAAACTACAATGCCAATAAAACTTTTAATATGCCAGGTACGCGAAGTAATCAATTGGCATCAACAGTTAACCATTGGCAAAATGTGGGTGATGTATCTCCAAACCAAATGTATTCGGCAACCAACTTTACTGCAGATGAAGCCCATTATAACTACAAAGAAAGTGATGCCAGCATAAGTGATGCCTCATACATACGACTCAAAAATATTGCTTTCAGTTATGACATTCCTGAGAAGTGGCTGAATAAGATGCGATGCCGTATTTCTATTACCGGACAAAACCTTTTGACGTTTACCAAATTTAACGGTGCCGATCCGGAATTTCAAATGTATGACCGTCTGCCACCACTTAAAGTTATCACGGCAGGAATGCAACTATCCTTTTAATCTTTAATCATCAAATTATGAAAAATAGTATTGAATATATAACAGCAAAATTTTTGTTATCGGTTTGCTTGGTTTTCCTTTTTTCCGGCTGTGACAATTTTGTGGATGTGGAACTGCCAAATTCACAGCTTACTGCACCAGCAGTTTTTGAAGACATGGCTACTGCAAACGCAGCTATGACGAGTATCTACTCGAAAATGCGCGATACCGGTTTACTTAGCGGTTCTCCGGCAGGATTGTCGCATCAATTGGGAAACTATAGTGACGAACTTGACTATTATAGTTATCCGCAAAGTAGCACTGATTATTTTTATATGAACGCTTTGACACCTTCATTGACCGACATGAAAAATTTATGGACTGATACTTATAATCAGATTTATGCTGCCAATGCTGTTATTTATGGAGCTGAAAATTCGATTCTTCTTTCGGCAGAAAACCGCAATCAGTTAAAAGGTGAAGCTTTGTTTGTTAGGGCGCTTTTACATTTTTATCTGGTTAATCTTTATGGTGATGTACCGTATATCACTACTACTGATTATACGTTAAACAGCACCGTTTCGCGCATGCCGGTTTCAGCGGTTTATGATGCTGTTAAAACGGATTTATTGACTGCGCTTGACTTGTTACCGGAAAGTAATTTGAGTGCCAATCGTGTTCGTCCAAATAAATATGCTGTACGTGCTTTGCTGGCAAGGGTTAATCTTTATTTAGGTAATTGGGATGAAGCTTCAAACGATGCTTCGGCAGTTATCAATGCCATTGATTTGTATAGTATAGAGCCCAATATTGATGCGGTTTTTTTAAAGAACAGCCCATCGACGATATGGCAGTTTAGCCCGGCGTTGCCTGATAATAATACGCAAGAGGGAAGTACTTTTCTTTTTGTTTCGGGACCTCCGCCATTGTCGGCGCTTACCAACAATTTAGTCAACAGTTTTTCGGCAAGTGATTTGAGAAAAACCCATTGGATAGGTACAATAACCGATGGTACTACGACCTGGTATTATCCGAATAAATACAATAACACGTTAACGGAAGGTGGTTCTGTTGAGCACTCGATTGTACTACGATTGGAAGAGCAGTATTTGATACGTGCTGAAGCAAGAGCTCACCAAGGCAACTTAACCGGCGCTAAGGATGATTTAGACATGGTTAGGAATCGTGCCGGGCTTGCGGGGACAACTGCCATAACATCAACTGATATTATAGCAGCAGTATTGGAAGAGCGACGATTTGAACTGTTTACAGAATTTGGACATCGATTTTTTGATTTGAAGCGCACCAACAATCTTAATACAGTTTTGGGCAGTGTAAAACCCGGTTGGAACGATACTGATAAGTTGCTGCCATTACCGGCTTCGGAACTTATTTTAAACCCGAATCTCAATCCTCAAAACCCGGGATATTAAGCGATGGGTACTAATTTAATTTACATTAAGAACATCCGCAATGCTTCATGTTTCATTTTTTTTGTTTTAGTTTCCTGCTCCGTTATGGGGCAGGCTAAACAAAAAAAGCAACTTACTCCGGCAGATTATCATTTGTGGAGTACGATGGAGTCAACATGTATCTCAAAGACGGGTTTATGGGTAAGCTATGGCTTGCACTACAATTCGGATAAGGATACTTTATTCGTTCGCCGGAATGACGGAAAGAAAACATACAGCTATCCGCTTGGTGCAAGAGGAAAATTTTGTGATGACAGTTGGTTTGCTTGTAGTAATGGGAAAGATATGAGTTTAACTAATTTAAAGAATGGGAAGCTTGAGGTGTTTGCAGCTGTAAGTGACTATGAGTTTAGCAGTAATGGGAAATATCTGTTTGTATTTTCGAGAGCAGTAGATAATCGTAAAATGCTGACTATTCGTAACCTGCTAAATGGCACTACAGAAGTGGTTGAAAACATTAGTTGTTGGCGTTTTAACAGCGATAAAACTATGTTGGCTTATGGGGTTCAAAATGAATCAGGTGTCTCGGCAACAGTCATATCCTTTCAAAATACTATTGAGCGTATGGTGCAGTTACCTTTTACAAGCAACGTTGGAACCAATGTGATGTGGCAAAAAAACAGCGGCTCATTTGCAATGGTGTTGCAATCAGTAAACGAATCGGGCAAACCGGATGTTAACAATACAAAATTGGCTCACTATAGATTTAGCGACAATAAGGTCAGCATATTAGATCCATTGGTTAGTAATGAATTTTCAAAGGGTAAGCATATTGAATCTCCAGATGTTGAAAGCCTAAAAATTTCAGATGATGGTAAAATGATTTTCTTTCAGGAGGTGCCTGATGTTGTAAACAACCCATATACTAATCCGTTAGTGGAAATATGGCATGGTGATGACAAACTACTATACAGCGAAAGAGCGCAGTATGATTCCTTTGATGACTGGGCAAAAGTTGCCGTTTGGTATCCGGATGATAATGCAGTTTTTGAGTTCATGCCTAAGGAAACCCACGTAAAGTTATCGGGAGACCAGCAGTTTGCCGTAACCTCTAGCATGGAACCTTGTGAATTGCAGTTTAGGTATTCGCCCGATAGGGATTACTACATTACAAATCTGGTAACCAAAGAGCGCAAGCTGTGGATGCAATGCCATTCACCCGAACTGCATCATACCATTATGTCGCCTAAAGGTAAATACATTGCCTATTTTAAAGATGGACATTGGTATAGTTATGATATTACCACGGCTACGCATAGAAACCTGACTAACGGTATGGGAGTTGCTGTTTTTGACGAAGCTAACGACATTGGCGACAAGCCAGATGCGTACGGGTTTGCAGGATGGACTCCAGATGATAAGGCAATCGTCATTTACGATAGATTTGATGTTTGGGAGGTTAACACGGGTGGAACAGGTGCAAAAAGAATTACCAAAGGCAGGGAGAAAAATATTGTTTATCGCATTACCAAGACAAAAGTAATTGAAGGGTCATTTAATGGGGTTTATGATAGCGATGTAATCGATTTGAAGATACCGTTGGTACTTAAAGCCTTGTCACCTGATGAGAGTATGCAGGGCTATTATGTTTGGGAAAACGGAAAAGAGAAGCCTTTAGAGTTTAGCGCGCATCGAATCTATGACCTGAAAAAAGCGGAAGCAACTGATAACTATATTTGGCTTCAGGAGGATTACGAACATCCGACCAGCCTTCAGTTTAAAAATGGTGCAATCACTAAAACGGTGTATCAATCTAACCCGCAACAGGATAATTACCTTTGGGGAAAGGTTGCAACAATAAATTATATTGGTGCAACCGGTGCACCAATTAAGGGATTGCTTTATTACCCTACTGATTACAAGAAGGGTAAAATTTATCCAATGATAGTTCATGTATATCAAAAGCAATCCCATCAGTTACATTATTATAGAAATCCTTCGAATCCAGTTACTGATGGATACAGTGAGCTTAATTTTGCTACACAGGGTTATTTTGTATTGATGCCGGACATTGATTACATTATGGGAGAACCTGCTGATTCAGCGGTTACTTGTGTAACTGCAGCAGTAAACGCGGTGCTTTCACAAGTGAATATAAATCCTAAAAAGATTGGGTTGATTGGCCATTCCTTTGGGGGTTTTGAATCATCTTATATTATTACAAAAAGTAATTTGTTCGCAGCTGCTGTGGCAGGTGCTTCACAAACTGATCATTTGAGTGGGTATTTAACAATAAGTGAAAATTATAAAAAGGCGGAGACTTGGAGGTTTGAATATTTTACCAATCGTATGATTAAACCACTATTTGATAATTTGGAAGGATATATGCATAATTCACCTGTTTACGGGGTGCCAAATATTATGACACCCTTATTGCTGTGGACTGGAGAAAATGATAAACACATAGCGTCAACGCAATCTACAGAACTATACCTGGCCATGAGAAGGCTGGGCAAAAAGGTCACAATGCTAAGATATCCAAAGGAAAATCATAGTTTGGAGAATCCTGAGAAACAGGCAGATTTGGTAAAGAAAGTTATGGAGTGGTTTGACTATTACCTTAAGGATTTACCGAAAAAGGATTGGATGGAAAACTAAATAAGCTTAAACTAAAACAACAAAAAATAAAAGTGCAGTTCCCAAGGGAACTGCATTTCATTTTTTAAACAAAATACTAAGGATACATTCTGCTTAATGGATTTGGACAACTTACGCTGCTTACAAAATCGTAAAGCTGCGTTGTTCCCTGTTTACAAGGAGGACCGCCACCGACAGTGCACATCACGTTTGTTAGGATACAATTCTCACCCTCTAAATGTGTGTAGCCCCACTTGTTTATCAATGCTGTTGCTTTTTTGCTCATGGCATTAGTTTGCATAGCACCAGCAATACCAAAGGCAACTACAGCCATTGGTAGAGTGGTTTTAAAAAATTTGATTTTCATGATTACAATATTTTATGAATTACTGTTTCTAACTAAAAATGATAATGCAGTTCCTTTTGGGAACTGCATTACTCTTTTAAATAAAATCCTAAGGGATTTTATTTAATGGATTTGGGCAACTTACAGTGCTCACGAAATCGTAAAGCTGCAATGAGCCCTGTTTACATGGAGAACCCGGTTCTGTTCTACACATAACGTTGGTAAGAACACAGTTCTCTCCCTCGATATGTGTGTAACCCCATTTGTTCACCAATGCTGTCGCTTTTTTGTCCTTTGCATTAGTATGCATGGCGCCAGCTAAACCAAAAGCGACAACCGCTACTGGTAGAATCAATTTAAAAAATTTGATTTTCATAATAGTAAAATTTAAAAGTTACGATTTACTCTTTTATACAGGTTTTCAATCTTATCCCTGAAACCGGCCAGTATATTTTTATTTTAGAATTCTTTGTTTGAAATTTTCTGTTACAGACTTTCGAAGTTTGTAAATGACAATTTTTGACCCTATAAGTATGTACAACTTATCGCCATCAATGTAGAAGCTGCGCATTTTTTTACCATCAGTATTGTAGATATAAAAACTCAACAAATAGGAACGATTTTCCAGGTTATATACATCGACTATAGCAGCCTTTTTCCACATTTCTAAACTTTCATATTTTCCGGGTAAATTGGAGGAAACGAATAAAGTGTTCTTAAAAACTGCACTGGTGTTATTGACAATTAAAGGTGGTGCTGATAATTTTGTTTCGCCTGAATTTGAAATTGTTACTACTTTTAGATTGGCGTGTGCAGTGGTGTCTATAGTATTTCCACGATATAACAGTTTGATATTTTTATCAGTAACACTATATTGGTTTCGATAGGTATAGATATAAACAAGCTTTTCAAATGCTGCATCATATAGTGTTTGACCATCGGTATCAAAAACGCCGTCAATTTGTTTTTCGATTATTTTAGGTTCAAATTTTATAGATGTAGTATCGGTTAAATCGAACAAACCCAATGTATTTGTTTTTGTCTTTTTCAAAATTGTGCGGAAAGCAATTCTTGTAGAGTCAATTGGCGCAAATTGTGAAAAGTATGGATCCCCACGCATTATGTAAGATGCTTTCCAATCGGTTGTTTTGCCTCTGAAAATACAAGGAACATTACCGTCAACGACATAGAAATAGGGAGTAAGAATTTTTATTTGAATTGTTGTAAATGGCAGGTTCTTTTTATTGAGCTTTATTCTATGGACTGTTTTGGTTTTTAAAGCACTGTCGATTTCCAGAATTTGAAGTGGAGCGGTATAGTTACCGAGATAGATTTTGCCATTGTAGCTGCCTGCGAAGTAGTAGGAATCGGCTTGAAGATTCATTTCCTTATCCAGAACTGCCGGAAAGTGTGGAAATCTGCGAGTGAAATTATTGTGGTGATGGATTAAGTTTTCCGACATGTAAAATAATGCGAAAATGAACCCGATACTCATAAGCCCTCCACAACCGATTAAAATGTATTTTATTGTTTTTAATCCGGGTTCTGACAATAAAATAGCAATGACAGAAAGGATAATAAATGCTATATTAAAAAGCATATGCTGGTTCCAAGAAAGGTCTTCTAAAATACCGCCGCAAGAACAGGGAATAAAGGAACTGTAATTTAAGATTATGTAGATGTATGCTGTAAACATCACCATTAAACCGTAGGCAGAATACAAGCCTATTACTCGACATCTTGACACGAGTAGAAGACAACATATCAGTAATTCTAAGGTAGGTACTGCAAAGGCTACATAGTCGGCATAGGCACTTAAAAGTGGCGATTGTCCGAGTTGTACCTGAAAGTTTTCAAAGTCAAGTATTTTGCTTACTGCAGCATAGGTGAACAAAAGGATATACAGCAAGCTAATGGAGTAAATAATGTTGAATTTTAAGAGTGGTGACAGTTTCATTTCTTTGGTTTTGGTTGTGTAAAATTCTGTAAATGAAAGTCTTGAAAAATGGTGATTTGGGAATTTGACTATGCAAAAAGAATGAAGGCCTTATTACTCCTCATTGTTTTTACGGTTGAGGTCGCTTGGCGTGTAATGGTATTTTTTCTTAAATGCCTTAAAGAAATTGGTGTAATCGTTAAAGCCACATAAAAAAGATATTTCCTTTAGTGGAATAGCTGTTTGCTGAATTAGAAAGTACGCCTTTTTTAATCGTTCGTCATTGTAAAATTGGTAAATGCTTGTCTTGAGAATATTTCTAAAATTTTCTTTCAGGGTAAACTCATTGGTTCCAAACATCTTCGACAGCTCTTTTGTTGTTGGCAGTGGTTCTTCTAAATTATTTAAGATGTAGTCCTGTACTTTTTGAATGATGACTGTTGCAGGATCATTTCCGGCTATGATTGGATTGGTAAAGTTGTGTGGATTTAAATAATTTCCCAATTGCATTTTCTCAGCCACCTCATTAAGTGATTTAGCAAGTTCATCAAATTGCAAATCCTGGCCATCTAACTGAATTCGATATGACAAGTTACCTGTTGCCATTTCTAAAAGCATTCGGTAAATGGTTTTGATTCGTTGTTGGTTTTGTTCTGTATCCATGCAATTATATATAGTAAAGAAGTACCAGGAAAGATTGGGGGAAGTATGGACAAAGCTATATATTACAGATTTCTGAATCAAGAAATATAGTGTGTGATTCGGGAATTAAACACCTTAATTTTGGAGTTTTTTTTCAATAAAAAAGCATTGCAGTTTACTTGCAATGCTTTTTATATTTGGTGACTAATTTTGATTTTAACCGGTGTAGCTCAGTAAAACTTTCCCATCTTCGGAGTTCATTATTTCCTGCAATTTGTTTCGCAATACCTGCATGTCTGCACTTACTTTTATATCCAATACACGAGCATAAACTTGTGTGCTTTTTAAGTTTTTATGTCCAAGCATTTTGCTAACGCTTTCAATAGGCACCCCATTACTAAGAGTCACAGTTGTAGCAAAAGTATGCCGTGCTACGTGAAAGGTTAAGTCTTTATTTACTCCGCAGACATCCGCAATTTCTTTTAAGTAACTGTTCATTTTTTGATTGCTGAGAATCGGCAACACGCGATTTTCATTTATGCATTTAGGGTTGTTAGAATATCTATCAACGATTTCATTGGCAATTGGAAGCATAGGAATATTTGAAGGGCCATCAGTTTTTTGCCTATTTTTAAATATCCACTTGATTCCATCTATACCAAGAGAAATATGTTCTGGTGATAGTTGTTTAACATCAATATATGCCAGACCTGTATAGCAACTGAAAACAAAAATATCTCTAACCAATCTGAGGCGTTCCGAAACAAATTTTTTCTGGTAAATGGTTCTCAACTCAATTAACGTTAAATAATCTCTTTCGACTTCTCTTACTTTAGCTTCGTATTTAAGAAATGGGTCGCGGACAATCCATTCATTTTTGAGACAGATGTTGATTATCTTCTGAAAATTCTTCACATACTTTACTGCTGTGTTGTGGCAACAGTTTTTTTCTGATTTCAAGTAAAACTCATACTCAGTCACAAACTCGTAGTCAATATCGGCAATGTTCATATCGGCGACTTTATACTTCCATAGTATAAAACTTTCTGTGTGTTTTAAAGATGTATCATATCGTTCGGCAGTTCCTTCGGCATATTCATCTGGAACCAAAGTCCACATTTTTCTGTTATGCTCCTTGAAAATTGGAACTATCATATACTTTGCTTGATCAGTTCCAGTAACTTTTGATTTGACAACCGCTGCAGTAACCGGTTTTTTATCTTTCATCGCCATGTGGTGTGCATCGTAGATTTCCTGTTCAAAGGTTTTCAAATAATTGTTCATCGATTTTACTTTTTGAGTTTTGCCAGTAAGTCTTTGCAGTTTATTGTCCCAAAGTTCCGGTTGGATTGCTCTCTTGCATGAGATTTCTTTTGGAATACCGTCGATTGTGATTCGTGCATAAAGTGGCACAGTTCCGTTGGCTTTTTGTTTGTTCTTTTTGAGAAGAAAAAGAAGGCTGAAAGTTTTGTTCATAATGTGTTCGTTTTAGATTTATAAAATTATCTATCAATCACACCTGACACAAGATGTACAATATTTGAACAGGTTGGTAGTCAGGTCGTTCAGCGAATTTCAGTGACCCATTTACGTTTAAATAAATAGGTCACTAAATAGGTCACTGATACGATACCATTTAATGAACTTCTTTGATACAGCTACAAAGCAAAAAACGCCGTAAAACATAAGTTTTACAGCGTTTTGCTTCAATTTACCTTTCGGTCAGCGGAGAAAGAGGGATTTGTATTTCTCTTCGTATGCCTTTATTTATAAGGTGTTTTGCAAAATAATATTCTAGGGTCTCGATTTTAAACCTCAAAAAAATCACTCTTTTTTTGACAAATCTTAATACACAAATATATGAAAAAGAATTGATTTAGTAGTTCAAAAATTAAATAGGTTTTTGCAATTATCCTATGATGTGAGGTTCAATTTGTTCGTATTTTAAACTGGTATACTGGCAAAACTCTTCTATGCTCAGAAACTCGTTTTCAAGCTTTCTGAGGTCTTTTCTAATCTTTTGCATCAATCTAATGCTTTGACGATAACTTTTGCCTGTAATGCGCTGTATGTCTTTTGGGTAGATACATACTCTTTTTGGTTCGATCTTCATACACTATCTATACTTTTGACTAGGCTTTGAGTGGCTTTTGAATACTTATTACACTCTAAATACCAGAATATAAAATTAGTGATTTTTTTCCCTTGTTTTAAGCTGCAATTTGCAACTGACTTAATTCTTATAAACAAGACATTTGTGTTTATAATTGCCATTTATACCACTGTAAGACATTTAGAATAGTCTTATGTTTTGAATAATTAGTTTAAGTGTAATATTTGTGTCGAAATCAATTGAATAATGTTGCAACAGAATGATGATTGAGGGAATGATCACTGATTTTATAATTTAAATTTTGAAGTTATGGCTAGACAGAAAGGCATAATTAAACTAAAAGGTACTATCGGAGATATTACTTTTTACAAAACGCAAGATGGTCACTTGGCGAGAGAAAAAGGCGGAATTGACGCTAGTAGAATCAAAAATGACCCTGCGTTTCAAAGAACTCGTGAGAATGGTTCCGAGTTTGGAAGAGCTGGTAAAGCTGGAAAGGTTTTGAGAACAGCATTGAGAGCTTTGCTTTTGAATTCTGCTGATGGCAGAATGGTAAGTCGTTTGACACAAACTATGGTTAAAGTGATTCAAGCTGACATGGTTAGCGAAAGAGGATTGCGAAATGTTATTGATGGTGAAGTTGACTTATTAGTTGGCTTTGAATTCAATACTCGTGGTAAATTGGGAACAAGTTTGTATGCTCCCTTTGTTGGAACTATTGACAGAGTAGCTGGAGAAATTACAGTTGATTTGGCATCATTTGTTCCAGTGAATATGATTGCCGCGCCTGGTGGAACGACTCATTTTAAAATTATTTCGGCTGGTGCTGAAATTGATTTTGAAGCAGAAACTTTTATCGAAACTCATTCTGAAACTGCAATTTTACCTTGGGATGCTACTGCTACGGCACCAATCAACCAAGTCAATGCAGTTACTCCAGCGAGTACAAAACCATTGTTTTTGGCTTTAGGTATTGAGTTTTACCAAGAAGTAAATGGACAAATGTATCCTTTGAAAAATGGAGCATTTAATCCATTAGCGGTTGTGAAAGTGGATGGTGGTGTGTAATGGTTTTATTGCTCACTAGAACTTATTTCCCTTACGGAACCAATGGAAAACTCGAATGTGAGGGCAAACTCATCTGTAATACAATTGAATTGCCTTGGAAGAATAACGAAACGAGAGTTTCCTGCATTCCGGAAGGGA
>ERZ724516.425-NODE-425-length-26309-cov-4.647977_pt1 | contig 26309 bp, 19 predicted proteins | sample MGYA00376049_ERZ724516 | MGnify/ENA primary metagenome ERZ724516 (study PRJEB28724, sample SAMN07190886) | activated sludge metagenome | isolation source: activated sludge of sewage treatment plant in Hong Hong | place: USA: Christiansburg, Virginia | collected... | reverse complement strand
CATACAAAAATGCAGTTTTAATAAATTCGGTTACTACAAATTCTATTCAGTTAGAATCAACCAATAATGGAACCTTATATATTGGTTATTCTCCGGGAGGGCCAGGCGCAAATGAATACGCTAAAGGTTGTATTGATGAATTAAAAATATATAGTAGGGCTTTGAATGCAACCGAAATAACCACGCTTTATAATGGAGGTCAATGCTCTGTTAGTTCTGTTAATGAAATTCAAAATAACAATAGTCTGTGCTCTATTTTCCCAAACCCGAGTCTTAATCAGATAAATGTAAAGATACAAGCGAATGAATATATTTCGAATGAAATAGAATTCGATATTCTATCTTATGAAGGGAAATTGGCTCGTAAACAAACATTCAAAAAAAATGAGTTAGGTAATTATTCGATTGATTTAAGTGAGATAGCTTCTGGGTTTTACTTATTACAATTTTCGTCAGGAACTTACATACAAAACATGAAATTTATTAAAGAATAGATTAAATTAGATATTTATATGAAGGTAGTTATTTTAGCGGGAGGCTTAGGTACTCGTTTATCAGAAGAAACAGATGTTAGACCAAAACCAATGGTTGAAATTGGAGGTAAACCAATTTTATGGCATATCATGAAAATTTATAGTCACTATGGCTTTAATGAATTTGTAGTTTGCTGTGGATACAAGGGATACGTGATTAAAGAATATTTTGCCAATTATTTTTTACATCAAACAGACGTTACTTTTGATTTAGCTAATAATAAAATGGAGGTTCATAATTCTGGTTCCGAAAACTGGAAAGTAACTTTAGTAGATACAGGGATTAATACAAATACAGCAGGACGTATTAAACGTATTCAAAAATATGTTGGTAATGAGCCTTTTATGTTGACATACGGAGATGGTGTAGCAGATATTAATATCAATGATTTAATTAGTTTCCATAAGAAATCCGGAAAAATAGCAACATTAACATCCATTCAATTACCAGGTAGATTTGGAAATGTAGAAACGGATGCAAACGGAACTGTAAAAACATTTCAGGAAAAACCTATTGGCGACGGTGTTCGTATTAACGGTGGATTTTTTGTTTTAGAACCTGAAATTTTCAATTATTTAAACGGGGAAATGGACGATATTCAATGGGAGAAAAAACCATTAATTGAAATTGCAAATGATGGAAAATTGTCGGCTTATTTACATGACGGTTTTTGGAAATGTATGGATGCTTTAAGAGATAAAATTGAGTTAGAGGATTTGTGGCAAAGTGGTTCTGCTAATTGGAAAATTTGGAAATAAATATATCATGAACAACTTAGATTTATTTTCAGGAATATATAAAAGAAAAAAAATACTAGTTACAGGAGATACTGGATTTAAAGGCTCTTGGATGTGTATTTGGTTAAAAGAGTTAGGCGCAGATGTTTATGGATATGCCTTGCCTCCGCTTACTGAAAAAGATAATTACGTAACCACTGAGCTTTCAAATAAAATACACCACATGGATGGTGATGTTAGAAACTTAGAACGATTGCAAAATTATTTTAATCAAGTCAAACCAGATATCGCTTTTCATTTAGCAGCTCAACCTTTAGTTATTGAATCATATAACAATCCTCATTATAATTTTGAAACCAATTTAATGGGAACGGTTAACTTTTTTGAAGCAGTGAGAAATTGTGCTACAGTTAAAGTTGCTATTAATGTGACTACCGACAAATGCTATCAAAATAATGAATGGATGTGGGGCTATCGCGAGAACGATGCTATGGGAGGTGATGATCCATACAGTGCTTCAAAAGGTTGTTCTGAGTTAATTACCAATTCATATATCAAATCTTTTTTTAGTAAAGACGGAACTACACATGTTGCTTCAGGTAGAGCAGGAAATGTAATCGGAGGGGGAGATTGGGCCGATAATCGTATTATTCCGGACATGATAAGAGCTTATCAATCTAATCAAACATCTGAGATTCGTAATCCTAATTCTGTGCGTCCTTGGCAATTTGTATTAGAACCAGTTTTTGGTTACATGAAATTAGCTGAGAAATTATGGACAAATGGAAAGACATTTGCTGGTGGATGGAATTTTGGCCCTGCTGCTTTTGAAAACTATAGTGTAGGAGATGTGGTGAATGAAGTGAAGAAAATAATTCCTACCATTAAAATTGATGCTCCTGTAGCAACAGAAAAATTGCATGAAGCGGGTTTATTGAAATTAGATATCACAAAAGCGGTGAACTTTTTGGGATGGAAGCCAAAATTAAATTTCGAAGAAACCATAGAATTTACAATTCAAGGATATCAAGAAGAGTTAAATGCTCTAAACAATATCTATGATTGTCGTGTTAAACAAATACAAGCATATTGCACTAAATAACTATGTCAAAATTATTAGATATTAAACACCAAATACATGCTCTTATAAAAGAGTATCATGATGAAGCATTTAAACAAAAAGCATTTGTTCCTGGTGAATCTGCTGTGCCAGTAAGCGGAAAAGTATTTGATCACAAAGAATTAACTTATATTACTGATTCGGCATTAGACGCTTGGTTTACAACAGGGAAATTTAATGCGGAGTTCGAAAAAAAATTAGCGAAGTATATAAATGTAAAATCTGTATTAACGGTTAATTCAGGTTCATCTGCTAATTTAGTTGCTTTCTCTGCTTTAACAGCAGTAGAATTAGGAGAAGAAAGAATTAAACCTGGAGATGAAGTAATTACCGTAGCAGCTTCTTTTCCAACAACGGTAAATCCTATTTTACAATACGGAGCAATTCCAGTGTTTTTAGATGTGACGATTCCTCATTATGAAATTGACGTGACTCTATTAGAGAAAGCTTTATCTCATAAAACAAAAGCTGTCGTTATTGCTCACACAATGGGTAATGTGTTTAATTTAGATGTCATAACGGCTTTTTGTGAAAAGCATGATTTATGGTTGATGGAAGATTGTTGTGACGCATTAGGAGCAACATACAATGGTAAGCATGTTGGAACTTTTGGAGATATTGCTACGTTAAGTTTTTATCCTGCGCATCATATTACCATGGGCGAGGGTGGAGCTGTTTACACATCGAATTCTAAATTAAAAAAAATAGCAGAATCGTTTAGAGATTGGGGACGCGATTGTTGGTGTGAACCAGGAAAAGACAATACCTGTGGTTTGCGTTTTTGTCAGCAATTAGGAGATTTACCAATGGGCTACGATCATAAATACATTTATTCTCGTCAAGGCTTTAATTTAAAAATAACGGATATGCAAGCCGCTCTTGGTTTGGCGCAATTAGAAAAATTGGATGAGTTTATCAAAATTAGAAGACATAATTTTGATGTGTTAAAACAAGGCTTAGTAAAACATACTGATAAATTAATTTTGCCAGAAGCTACGCCAAATTCTAATCCATCTTGGTTTGGTTTTTTAATTACCGTTAAAAAAGATGCCAGTATTACACGAAATGAATTAATTCAAAAGTAAAAAGCAAAAAAAATAGCAACTCGTTTATTATTTGCTGGTGATTTGCGTAAACAGCCTTATTTTAAAGATTACGATTATCGTATTGTAGGCGATTTGCCAAATACGGATATAATTGTAAGCGATACTTTTTGGATTGGCGTAACTCCAATGCTTAATGATGAAATGTTGGAATATATGATTTCTAGTTTTGATGAAATTTTAGGTGAGTAGATTTCATTTACCCGTGTAAACATATCATTTAATAGATTAAACCCATCATTCATCAATATTTTGAATAAATATGTTTAGTATTTCCTAATTTTAGAGTCGAAACCCGAAAACACTAAACATTATTGGTATCTTTATGAGATAACGCGCTAGTGATTTTCTATACTAAAATTTATGAAACTTAGTTTAAAATATTTTATTGTACTTTTTAGTATCCTTTGTTTTTTTTATAGAGTATCTGCTCAAACAACTAATGTTTCTGGAATTATCAATAATTACACTTCCATTTCTTCTATAGGTTCTCAATCAGTAAATGCGGTCACCACTTCTGGTTTTGCAGTAGGAGATAAAGTATTATTGATTCAGATGAAGGGAGCTAGTATTGATACAACGAATACTTCTAATTTTGGAACAATAACGTCATATAATGAGGCAGGTAATTACGAAATGCTAGTTATATCTGCTATTACTTCAACAACAATTACATTTACGAATCCCATTCTGAGGTCATATAGTATCTCGGGATTAGTGCAATTAGTAAAAGTTCCAGTTTATAATAACGTAAATGTGATTGGACTTTTAACATGTACGGCTTGGAATGGTTTCGTTGGAGGGGTTTTAGTATTTGAAGCTACCGGCAATGTTACCTTAAATGCAAATATTGATGTGACAGGAAAAGGCTTTTTAGGAGGAGCTATTTCATCTGGACAATTTTTTTCATGCTCAGGAAATACAAGTGATTTTAAACTATTTAATACGTCTTTTCTTTCAGCAAATAAAGGCGAAGGTATTGTTATTACAAAATCATCGTTTGCCAAAGGTTTAGGGGCCTTAGCAAATGGAGGTGGAGCGGGGAATGATGTTAATGGAGGCGGAGCTGGAGGTGGAAATTATGGACTTGGTGGACATGGAGGAAATACTAAGTGTAGTTCTTCACCAATTGCTCTTTGTGGAGGATATGAAGGAAAAAATTGTATTTATTCAAACACTAATAATAAAATATTTTTAGGTGGTGGAGGTGGCGCAGGTCATGAAAACGATGGTGTTTCAACTGCGGGTGTTGCAGGAGGTGGAATTGTTATTATTAGATGTGGTGGCAGTATATCAGGAAATGGAAATTTTATCAATGCAAATGGAAATAATAATACTTTGCTAGCAGGTAATGATGGGCAAGGTGGTGGTGGCGCAGGAGGAACAGTTTTAATAGAGGCCTGTTCAACATCTTCTTTAAATATTTCGGTTACAGGAGGAAATGGAGGGACAGATAACTTTAATGGACCAGATTGTCACGGAAAAGGCGGCGGCGGCGGCGGCGGTGCAATTTGGACATCGACCCCTTTGTCTTATACTTCATTTTTAAATGGAGGTAATCCAGGAATGTTTAATAATTCTAATTCTCAATGTTTTAATACCAGTAATGGAGCAACTACTGGTCAAGTTGGTGGAACCGTGACAGGTTTAATGATACCTGGAGCAACTCCTTTACCATCTGTTGGTAGTTTTTCTTTAACTGCGTCTTCTGCTTGTATTAGTAATAATAATTCAACCGCCACTGTTACAGTATCTACTAATGAAGTGTCTCCTGTTTTTTCATACACTTGGACTAATTCAAGTGGAACAATTGTTAGTCAAACAAATAACACCTCTTTTTTAGTAAATTCGGCAGCTAATTTATCAAATGGTGTTTATACATTATCTGTTCAAATGAATGCGCCATGTGGACCAATTAACACTCAAACCCTAAACATTAATTGTATTATTGTTCCATCTCAATCCTGTGGAGGTTCATTACAATTTAATAATACAACTGATGCTGTTTCTTTACCAACTAATAATCAATTATATAGTAGTAATGGTTTCACTTGGGAATGTTGGTTCAAATTGAATACGCCTTTTTCTTCAAATGCACGGTCGTTAATATTTACAGAAGATCCTGTTGTTTATGAAGATATCTTTTTAGGTTTTGGATGGAGTTTTGGAACTGGAAATTTTCCAGCAAATCATTTAGGCTTTAAAGTTGATGGACCAAATGCAACAACAGGTCCTACAAATATAAGTTGTGATTACGCTCCACCTAGTGGTTTTTTATTAGGTACATGGTACCATGCTGCTGGGGTAATGGACTATTCGACTCACACTGCAAAACTGTATTTAAATGGTGCTTTAGTAGATACCAAAACGGTTAATTCAGATCCATTAACACGTATTATAAAAACGCGCTTAAGTGATTCCTCTTCAATAGCTTTAGGAGGAAACGAAGATGAAGTTCGTATTTGGAATAGGGTTCGAACAGCTTCTGAAATTGCAGCAGATTATAATCAATGTTTAGTAGGAAATGAAAATGGTTTATTCATGTATTATCGTTGTAATCAATTGTCAGGATCAACTGTTTCAGACGTTACGTCCAATAGTAATAATGGTAGTTTTGTGAATTCAACGAGTTGGTCATCACAACAGCCTAGTGTATCTGGATTAGCGTGTACAAGTGGTGTAAATCTTTTGACATCGTCATCACCAACAATTTGTGCTGGATCTAATGCCACTCTTACAGCTACCGGAGCAACGAGTTATACTTGGGCAAATGCGGTATCATTATCTTCTTCAACAGGTAGTGTCGTTATCGCTTCCCCCAATGTAACAACAAACTATACGGTTACGGGAGCAAACGCAGCATGTACTAATACAGCAATAGTGACAGTTAGTGTGAATCCTTCTCCAACAATTACAGCTACAACAGTAAATAATACATCTTGTGGGTTAAGTAATGGATCTGCCACCGTTACTTCTTTACCGTCTAACAGTACTTATGCTTGGAGTTCTGGCGTTTCTTCTACAACAAATACTGCTAGTAATTTGGCAGCGGGCAATTATACAATTACTGCTAATAATGGAACTTGCCAGACTAATACAGTGATAAGTATCTTAAGTTCAGTTCCATTATCCATAATTTCATCTACAGTATTACCTTCAAACTGTAATTTAAATGATGGTAGTATTTCAATTACGGATAATCTGATTGGAAGTAATTATTCATGGAGCCCAAATGTTTCTGTTACAAATAATGCAACAGGTTTGCCAACTGGTAATTATGCTTTAACTATTATAAATGGAGCTTGTTCAACATCTACCATATTTAATGTTGGTTCAACTGGCGGTCCAACTGGTTTTATATCTACAATAGCACCAAATTGTGATAGTGACGATGGTTCTATTGTTATAGATAGTATTAAAGGAGGAGTTAAACCTTATTCAATAAATTTTAATAATAATGGATTAACTAATAGTATGATTTTTGAAAATTTAAGTGCAGGTAATTATTCATTGTCTATTCAAGATTCATCCTTATGTGAAACGGAATATGTATTGACTGTACCTAGCAACAAAACAGATTTTACGTTATATATACCAAATACCTTTACTCCCAATAGTGATAAACTCAATGATGTTTGGTACATAAAGGGAACATGTTTGGATAAAATGAATTGTTTAATCTACAATCGTTGGGGCGAAAAAATTAAAGAGTTAAAAGACATAAATGAAGGTTGGGATGGGACTTACAAAGGAAAACCTGTACCCGATGGAGTGTATGTATACCTTATTGAAGTTGAAACTCAAAGCGGAACTATCAAAAAAGCTGGACACGTTACGGTTTTTAGATAATCTATATTCACTTATCACTAAAATCTAATCGTTTACTAAGTCAAACCACTCATTTAATAGTTAGGTTAATAGGGAACTTTTTTTTATGTAAATTTATAGCTATTCTTATTAAATATATCATGAAAAAAGTTTTACTATCGTGTTTATTGGGCTTAAATTTTATTTTAATTGCACAGGTTCCAACTAATTCTCTATCAGCTTATTATCCGTTCAATAATAATACGTTAGATTATGTAGGTGCAAGACATGGTGTTTCGGCAGGAACACCTTTGTATGGAACAGATAGATGGGGTGCAGCTAATGCTTGTTATGATGTGGTTGATAATTCCAATCATATCATGTTACCCAATGATTATTGGATTTATGGAGATTACAGTATTAGTGCTTGGGTTAAGATTAAGCAAACAGAATCTTTTCCTAGATTGTATGATTTTTCTAATGGTTATTGTACGGATAATGTGTTAGGTAAGTTATCTCACTCTGGAAATGGCTGTCCATCTATTGAGTATTTGCTAACGGGTCAAACAGGTTCTTATTATATGAGCAATACTCCATTAAATATCAACACCTGGTATCACTTAGTATTTATTTCATCAGGTCTGCAAATGTCTATTTATGTTAATAATGTACTCATTGGAACTTATACTGGTAATTACATGCCTCAGAATGTATTTCGAACAAGTAATAAAATTGGTGGAAGTAATGCTCCTCTTCAAGATGACACTCAGGCTTTTATTGATGATTTTAGATTATATGATAGAGCAATTACTCCTGAAGAAGTGACACAGTTATTTAACGAACCAGAAAATCCTAACCCTGTTAGTGTTATCGAAAATAACGAGCTCATTACTCACCTTAGTATTTCACCAAATCCTGCTACAAGTCAGTTAAGTGTTGATTTTATGTCGTCGTCTAATAAGTCAGCCACTTTTCAGATTTATGACAATATAGGGAAGTTAATAAGTGTTCAAAAAATGGAAACGCTTATTGGTCAAAATAAAATGGTGATAAATACTGAGAGTTTTGCAAATGGATTTTATTACCTCTCAATTTCATCAGAAGATAAAATCAAGAATATGAAATTTGTAAAGAATTAGACATTGAAGCTTTCAATCGCCATTTCATAGCCTTTTAATCCTAAGCCACTAATACTACCTTTGCAATGTTTCCCTAAATAAGAAACATGTCTGTAATCTTCTCTTGCAAAAACATTGCTAATGTGAACTTCAATAACAGGTGTTTTAATTCCTGCAATGGCATCAGCAATTGCAATAGACGTATGTGTATAAGCACCAGCATTGATGATAATACCATCGTAATTAAAACCAACTTCATGTAATTTATTAATCAATTCTCCTTCTACATTGCTTTGAAAGTAGCTTAACTCGACGTTTGGATATTTAGATTGAATAGTTTTAAAGTAATCTTCAAATGATTGAGTGCCATAAATTTCTACTTCTCTTTTTCCTAAAAGATTCAAATTTGGACCATTGATTATTGCTATCTTTAACACGGTATTAATTTTATATTCATTCAAATTTAATCATTAGTCTTCAACTTTGAAACTTTGGAAAACAAATATTCAAGATTTTAAATACTATCTCCAAGTAGAAAAGTCGCTGTCTGAAAACTCTGTGGTTTCTTACGAAAGTGATATTCAAAAATTGATGGCATTTATCGAACTATTTCATCCTTCCAAAAAGCCATCTGATGTTAGGTTACAAGATTTACAAGAGTTTTTAAAATATATCTCCGAATTTCATTTTACGGAAACAACGCAATCTCGAATTATTTCAGGAATTAAACATTTCTTTAAGTTTTTAATTTTAGAGAACTATATCCAAATTAATCCAGCAGAGTTATTAGAAACACCTCGTATTAAGCGTAAACTTCCTACATTTTTAAGCGTAGAAGAAATTGACTTAATGCTTTCTCATATTGATAGAAGCACGCCTGAAGGAGAACGTAATTTAGCCATGCTAGAAACGATGTATAGTTGTGGCTTGCGTGTTTCTGAATTAATTGGTTTAAAGTTAAGTGATTTACATATCAACGATAGTTTTATTAGTGTTATTGGTAAAGGTGACAAGCAGCGATTGGTACCTATTGGTAAGTCGGCCCTAAAATTGATTGATAACTACAACACACACCATCGTAATCATATTACTATTAAAAAAAATAGTGAGGATATGATTTTTTTGAGTAAACGAGGTACACCAATTACGCGACAAATGGTGTTTTACGTGATTAAAGATTTAGCAGAAAGAGCTGGCATCAAAAAGAAACTAAGTCCGCATACATTTAGGCATTCATTTGCAACCCATTTAGTAGAAGGTGGAGCAGATTTACGTGCTGTGCAAGAAATGTTGGGACATGAAAGTATTACTACTACCGAAATTTATACGCACTTAGATCAATATTTCCTTCGTGAAAATATTTTGAGTTATCATCCTAGAAATATCAATAAGTAGTTTAAAACAACTTTTGATCTTCCGTAAACGGAGAAATTATTTTAGGAACCTTTACATTTAATCCTGTTCTTTTGTTGAACTCGTTAGCGAAATAAATAATTATTTCTGGCATTAATTCATGCGTGGGCATGTGAAGAAAAAAGAAAATTTCTTCTAATCCATTGTCAATCCAATGTTTTAGGCGTGTAATCCATTCATCCATTCTCAAATAATCTGTAGGATGTAAATCGTTAGCTACAAAACGTATAAATGCTGTTTTGGTTGTTAAGCGTTGATGAATTACATCTCGACGACCAGCGGTATCGGTCATTAATAGTGTAATATTATTTTTGTAAAAGTAATTACATAGATGTCTTAGTACTGTCTCATTTTTAAACCACGATTCATGTCTTAATTCAATGGCGCATCTGCTCAAGGCTATTTCATCACAAAAGCTTAATAAATCATCTACTTTGGTACTATCATACGTTGGTGGTAACTGCAAAAATGGCATGCCTAACTTATGCTTGAAATGTTGATTGTTAGTCATCCATTCTTTCATGTAATCCGCATTTTGTTTAATCAAAGGTGTGTGACTTACCATTTGATTGACTTTAGGGAAAAATTTAAAATCACTGGCTGTTGTATCTACCCAATGCTCAATGGTGTCTTTGTCAATTGGTCTATAGTGAGAAATATTTAGCTCAATACTATTAAACTGCTGACTATAGTATTTGGGAATATCTTTTGGTTTTGCTTTTCTTGGATAAATTTTTCCTAAAAACCCTGCTTCCGACCATATCGGACACCCTACATAAACCGAACATTTATTGGCTTTAACCCCACCTAATACTTTAATAGTTCCTGCGTGATCTGGGGGCAACGTAAAATCAACGTTTTCGATATGTTCTAATTTTCCGAATTCCATTTTATCAAAGGTAAGGGTAATCTTCTTAATCAATTGTTAAAATAGTAATTTGCTATAAAATATAGCAATAAAATACTATTATTTGTAGTTAACTTTAACGGACTTAATTTTGGAATAATGAAGGGTATGGTAGATAGAAAGGTAATAGAGGACTTGCAAAAACAAATAAGCCATTTGCAAGGTAATGTACATTCTTCTCAAGAGCATGTTTCAAGTTTAGGTTTAGGACAAATTGAATCTGCCTTTACAGACCATATATTTCCTCGTGGTGCTGTACATGAACTTATTAGTAATTCTTCGGAGGCTGCAACCTGCACCAGCGGTTTTATGTCGGTGATAATAAGTAAAATGATGGAACGTAGCGGCTATTGTTTGTGGATTAGCAACACACCACGGCGGAGTATATATCCTCCAGCATTAATGAATTTTGGAATAGATCCTGGAAAGATTTTATTTGTTGATGCAGCCAAACCTAAAGATACCTTATGGGCTATTGAAGAATCTCTTAAATGCGATGCTTTGATAGCAGTTGTGGGAGAATTAACAGAGCTAAGTTTTAGCGATTCACGTCGCCTTCAGTTGGCTGTTGAAAAAAGTCATGTAACCGGTTTTATTCATCGCTTTCAACCTAAAACCGAAAATGCTGTTGCCTGTGTAACTCGCTGGAGAATTACTCCTATAGCAAGTGATATTTCTGATATACCAGGAATGGGATTTCCGAGATGGCAGGTACAATTACTGAAAGCCAGAAATGGGCGTCCGGATAGTTGGCAAGTACAATATTCTTCGCAAGGTTTTGAATACATCAGCCAACCTGTTATTGTTCCGCAAATCATCACGCTTAAAACTGGTTAGCATGAACAAGCGTATGGTAGCTATATGGTTTCCTCACCTGGTAACCGACTGGATGCTTCGTCGCCAGAGGCAACTGAAAGATATTCCTTTTGCTTTAGTATTAAAGGAGGGAAGCAAAAGAATCATAAAAGCTACAAATAGTATCGCTTATCAAAAAGGTGTTTCTGTTAATATGGTTGTAGCAGATTGTAAGGCCTTGGTTCCAGAACTACAAATTTTTGATTACAATCCCGAACAGCCATTGAAATTATTAACGTCGCTTGCTGAATGGTGTATCCGATATACACCTTTTATCTCAATCGACTTGCCAGATGTATTGATATTGGATGCAAGCGGATGTACGCATTTATGGAAAGGCGAAGAAAAATATCTGAAAGATATACAACAGCGTTTTGAGAACTTTGGTTATCATATTCAAATAGCAATGGCAGATACCGTTGGAGTAGCTTGGGCTATTGCAAAGTATGGAACTAATGGAACTATTGTTTTGTCAGGAAAAGAATTGGACGCCATTTTTTTATTACCGCCAGCAGCTCTCCGTTTAGAAACAGTGGCTTTGGATCGCTTATCGAAGTTGGGATTGAAAACTATCGGTAGTTTTATTAAAATGCCAACAACAGCTTTACGTCGGCGTTTTGGACAACATTTATTGAAACGTATAGCACAAGCACTGGGTGAGGAAATGGAAATAATGGATCCTGTGATTCCTGTTGTGCCATACCAAGAAAGATTACCATGCTTAGAACCAATACGAACAGTAGAAGGAATTGAGATTGCTATTAAAACGTTATTAGAAATGCTTTGTGAACGATTGCAGCAAGAAAGCAAAGGTTTACGTCGATGTGAACTAAGCTGTTATCGTTTAGATGGATTAATTGAAAAAATACAAATAGGAACTAGTAAGCCTTCGCGTAATACGTTGCATTTATTTAAACTCTTTGAAAACAAAATAGTAGAGATCGAACCGGATTTAGGAATTGAGTTATTTGTTTTAGAAGCCTCTATTGTAGAAGAGTTGCAAAGTACGCAAGATGCACTATGGACTATCAGTAGCGCTAAGGAATCTGCTATTGCAGAATTATTGGATCGTTTAGCTGGCAGAACAGGAGAACAAGCTATTCATCGTTATTTACCCGAAGCGCATTACTGGCCCGAACGTTCTTTTAAAACAGCAGTCTCACTAAATGAAAAACCAACAACAGAATGGCGCACTGATCTGCCACGTCCATTACATATTTTACCTGTTCCCGAATTGATACAGGTGTCGGTTCCATTGCCTGATTATCCTCCTTTATTGTTTATTTATAAAAAGAAAAGACATGCTATAAAAAAAGCAGATGGTCCCGAACGCATCGAGCAAGAATGGTGGATAACGGATGGATTGTATCGCGATTATTACTGTGTAGAAGATGAAGAAGGAGCACGTTATTGGCTATTTCGTTCGGGCGATTACAATACAGATAATCCTCAATGGTTTATTCATGGTTTTTTTACATAAGATATGAGGTACACCGAATTACAAGTCACGACCAACTTTACGTTTCTTCGAGGAGGTTCGCATCCCGAGGAAATGGTTGAACGTGCATTGGCTTTAGGTTATACAGAAATTGCCATTACCGATTATAATACACTCGCTGGTATTGTAAGAGCTTATACAGCAGCTAAAGGAAAAAATATTCGCATCATTCCTGCATGTCGATTAGAATTATTAGATGGGCATAGTTTATTAGCTTATCCAACTGATAAAGATGCTTACGCAAGTCTTTCGGGTTTATTATCAGAAGGGAATTTACGAGCAGAGAAAGGAGAATGTCATTTATATAAAGCAGATGTTTATCGTTATGCCAAAGGCTTAAAATTTATTTTAATTCCTCCAGTTTCTTTAAACTCTGCGTTTGAATTTGAACAAGATTTTGTGTTGGCTTTGCAGGAGTATAAAAATGAATTGGGTGATTCATTATATTTGGGAGCTATTCGTTCCTACCAAGCAAGTGATGGTAAAAAGTTATTTCGTTTGGCTAAGCTATCGGAACAATACATGGTTCCTATGGTTGCCATGAATGATGTTCACTACCATGCCCCCATAAGAAGAGAGCTTCAAGATGTGCTGACCTGTATTCGTGAAAAATGTACCATTTATGATGCTGGATATAAGTTATATCAAAATGCAGAGCGTTACTTGAAACCTGAAGAAGAAATGCTTCGATTGTTTGCTCAATATCCTGAGGCAATAGAGAATAGTAAAAAAATAGCAGACGCTTGTCAATTTTGTTTAAGTGAGTTGAAATATGTTTATCCGAAAGAAATTACTAGTGAAGGTAGAACACCACAGGAAGAATTAATTTATCTTACATGGAAAGGCGCCAATGAAAAGTTTAACAATAACATTCCAGAAAAAATAACAAAGCAGATACACTATGAATTGGAGTTTATAGGACGTAAAGATTATGCGGCTTATTTTTTAACGGTGTATGATTTTGTGAAATTTGCTCGAAGTCAAGATATTTTATGTCAGGGTAGGGGCTCGGCCGCTAACTCTACAGTGTGTTTTTGTTTAGGTATTACTTCTGTAGATCCTTCTAAATTTAATTTATTATTCAGTCGTTTTATGAGTGATGCGAGAGATGAACCACCAGACATTGATGTAGACTTTGAACACGAACGGCGTGAAGAAGTAATGCAATATATTTATGAAAGATATGGTAGGCATCGTGCCGCTATTGTTGCTACAGTTACACAACAACATTACAAAGGTGCGGTTCGTGATGTTGCAAAAGCGATGGGTTTATCTATGGATGCTGTAAATAGTTTATCGGGTTCTGGTTGGGAATTCACCGAAGAATGGTATGAAGGAAAAACAGTTTCTTCTACTGGATTTAGCGCAAAGGATAAACATTTACTAAAAGTACTAGATCTCACTAATCAATATATTGGTTTTCCAAGGCAATTGGGGCAACATACGGGCGGTTTTATTATTACACAAAATCGATTATCCGATTTGTGTCCTATACTCAATGCACGAATGGAGAATAGAACTAATATCGAATGGAACAAAGATGATATTGAATCATTAGGTTTTTTGAAAGTAGATGTATTAGCATTAGGAATGTTAACGTGTATTCGAAAAGCATTTGATTTGTGTAAATCGCATTACAACTTAGATTTAACGCTTGCAAGCATTCCGCAAGATGATGCAAAGGTATATGAAATGATTTGCAAAGCAGATACCATTGGCGTGTTTCAAATAGAAAGCAGAGCACAAATGAGTATGTTGCCTCGTTTAAAACCAAGAGCGTTTTATGACCTCGTTATTGAAGTAGCCATTGTAAGACCTGGACCTATACAGGGTGATATGGTGCATCCTTATTTAAGAAGGCGTGATGGACTTGAAAAAGTAGAATTTCCAAAAGAAGAGTTAAAAGAAATTTTAGGAAGAACGTTAGGAGTTCCTTTATTTCAAGAACAAGCCATGGAGATTGCCATTGTTGCCGCAGGCTTTACACCTGCCGAAGCAGATTCTTTAAGAAGAAGTATGGCAACGTTCAAAGCAAAAGGCATGGTAAGTGATTTTAGAAAGAAATTAGTAAGTGGGATGATGGCTAGAGGTTATACCGAAGATTTTGCTGGACGCGTCTTTAAACAATTAGAAGGTTTTGGAAGTTATGGTTTTCCTGAAAGTCATGCAGCGAGCTTTGCCTTATTAGTTTATGTTTCGTCTTGGTTAAAATGTTATTATCCAGATGTATTTGCGGCAGCTATCCTCAATAGTATGCCTATGGGCTTTTATCAGCCGGCTCAGTTAATTTCGGATGCACGCAAACATAATGTTGTTGTAAAACCAATAGATATTAATTATTCTAATTGGGATAATACATTGGAAGAAAAAGAAGGTAAATATCATGTGTTGCGTTTGGGGTTTCGCCAAGTTCAGGGGGTACGCGAAACAGATATGCAGATTTTAATGGCCGCTCGAAATACCACGGCATCTTTTAGTACGGGAAAATTTAAAAGGATTACTCAGTTGGTTGATGCAGGTGTTCCTTTATCGGCTTTAGAAAAATTAGCTGATGCAGATTGTTTTCGTTCCATAGGCCTCGACAGAAGAAAAGCGCTTTGGGAGATCGCTGCACTAAGCGATCATGCTATTGGCTTATTTGCGGGACAAGTGCCTGATAATTCAATTGAACAAAACATTCAACTTCCTGAAATGCATTTATCGGAACATGTGATAGAAGATTATAGGTCAACGACACTTTCTTTAAAAGCGCATCCTGTGAGTTTTGCTCGCGACAAATTAGCACGATTAAAAGGGATAACCGCAGGTGATTTAGCTAATAAAGCAAACGGCGATCATATCAGAGTAGCGGGGCTTTTATTGGTAAGACAAAGACCAAGCACAGCCAATGGTATTTGTTTTGTAACTATTGAAGATGAAACTGGTACTGTTAATCTCGTTATATTTCAGAAATTATTTCATGCTTACCGCAAAGAAATTGTTCACTCGCGTTTATTGATGGTGGAAGGTAAAGTTCAAAAGGAAGGTGATGTGATACATATTGTTGTAAAAAAATGTTACGACCTGTCGGGATTTTTAATACCAATAGGTGATACCGAAGCACGGGCTTCCGAAGATCAGAGCATTGACTTTATAAGTAGTTCTCCGGGAGTAAAAAAAGTAGCTAAAGAAATGCCTAAGTCAAACAACGGTTCTTCTTTTCAATACGACGTATTTCATGGAGGCAGAAATTTTCATTAAAGAAAAATTAAACTTATTTTAACTCTTCAAACAAATCAATAATTTCTTTGCGTTGATGTTCTAACATTTTTATCAAATCTGGCTGAGCAGATTTTAATTTTAAAATTCTTAAAATACCCCATGTTTTTTTACGGAAAGGCGATATTTTTAAGCAAAACATGCTTGTTAAAACAGAGACAACTAAAAATAATAATGCCCACCAAGCGTTTGGTGCAATTGCTTTTACAACAAAAAACTGAAGATTGTAATACAATAAAAATAAAACGGCACCAATTCCCATATTAAAGGATGCTTTAAACTCAACAATTTTCACTTTCTTTTTGGTTATGATATCTGTGAGTTTATAGGGTAGATAACTAGCAATTAAACCTCTTAAATAAATGGGAAGCGTTGCAATAAGGAATAATAGTCTCAAAATAAAAACTCCATAATTAATTAGGTGCTGTTTATGCGGACTGATTAACCAATCTTTTAAGTTATGTTTTTTTAATACAGAAAAATAGTGAGTCGTTTTGTGATGTAATTCCTTTACTTTTTCTGGTTGAGCTTCTTCAGCTTTGTTTATAATTTCAACAATATGATTTGAGAAATTAAAATCATGTTCTAAATTGCTTAAACTGTATTTTTTATGTTTATAATAATCAAATCTGTAAATCTCTTCTAAATGTGAAATAACTTCTTCGCTTCGAGGATGATTGATATGCACAATTAATTCCTTCATGCGTGGCGTTAAATCAGCCAAAAACTGATTCATCGTTTTTGCAGGCGATTCTTTATAAGCAGCCATATAATCTATCATTTTGATAGGTTTGCCTACATTACAAAAAAGAGTACCTTGAAATTGTGACGGATCCGTATAGTTAATTCCTACTGGCACTACAATTAAATCATCTAATTTACCCGATTCCATAATTCCCATAATCATACGAGGAACTCCTTTTTTTAAAGGGCGTAAGCGACGTTCTTGGATACATAAACCTTCCGCAAAAATCATTATTTTTTTATTCTTATTTAAAAGAGTATTTACTCTTTCATAAGTGGCATCATTTTTTTTTAAGCCTTCTTTTCCACCATCTTGTATCCTGTAAATTGGAATAATCCCCAAGCTCTCTAACATTGCTGTTACCAATCCTTTTTTAAAAGCGTCTCCACGTGCTAAGTAGCGTAATCTTGGACGATATCCTAAGGTTGATAATACGATCGGATCCATAAACCCATTAGGATGATTAACAGCTAAAATTACTGGACCTTTAACCTTAAAGTGATGGGCATTTTTTATTTGACTGCGCTTAAAAAAAGCTGCAATTACAAAACACATGTAATATTTAAGTATGTGCCAAAGCATAAGTTATCGTTTAAGATAGCAAAATACTAAAAATATATCATAAAAAAATCCCCTTAAGCATTGCGCAAGGGGATTTTTAAATTTTAGTTATTATCCAATTGGAGGAGGTGGCGGAGGCACCGCACTAAATACTGCCACTAATTCAGGTTGAGTATCGGCTGCTAACCAGCCTGCCATACCTTGTTTCCATACAAGGCTTTGTCTGTTAAATTGCCCAGATGCAGCCATTGCTTGTAATTGCTGAATGCTAAAAGGCCCAGTTTGAGCACCATTAACAGCTACAAAAAACTGCACAATTGGCGGTGGAGGAGGCATATTAGGGTTACCCGTTTGTTGATTTTGACCACCATTATTTTGTTGAAACACATTTCCCATTTGCCCCATCATTCCCATTCCCATAGCTCCGATCATAGTGCCTCCTGCATTATTTGCAGCATCTTTCATCGAATCGGCAGCCATCATTTGAGTATAACTATTTAAGTCTCCACCTAAAATATTCATTCCTGATCGAGCGTCTAATTTTTTCTCAACATCTTCTGGTAATGATATGTTTTCAATTAAAAATTTAGTAATATCAATACCTATTTCATTGAACTCTGGTTTAACTTTTTCTGTTATAATTTTAGAAACTTCATCATAATTAGAGGCTAAATCTAAGATTGGAATTTTACTTGACGCAATGGCATCTGTGCCTCTTGATACCGCTAAATTTCTTAAGTACTCATTTACTTCATCAACGGTAAATTCGCTGGAAGTACCAGCTATTTCTTTAAAAAATTTCGCAGCATCATTTACTCTAAAATTATATGAACCAAAGGCTCTAATGCGTATTGGACCAAATTCTAAATCTCTAATTGGAATTGGGTTTTTTGTCCCCCATTTTTGATTCGTAAATTGTTTGGTACTTACAAAAAAGACATCAGCCTTAAAAGGCGAGTTAAAACCATATTTCCAGCCTTTTAAAGTTGATAAAATAGGCATGTTTTGAGTACTTAATGTATACATTCCCGGTTGAAATACATCTGCAATTGTACCTTCATTTAAAAAAAGAGCAACTTGGCTTTCTCTCACGGTCAATTGAGCTCCCATTTTAATTTCATTCTGAAAACGAGGAAATTTATAAATGATGGTATCGTTGGTGCTATCTGTCCAATCAATAATATCAATAAATTCACCTTTTAATTTATCCCATAATCCCATTGTTGTAATATTTAAAGTTTATACTAAAGTAATTAATTTTATAATTACTTCAATTAAAAAAAGTATAAATAGTTGTAAAATAATGTGAGATAAGAAATAAAACCACTATCATTGTTTCCAAAGAACTAAAATAAGCCCTTTATGAAAAAAATCATTTTACTATTAATGAGTGTAATTACATTGAACTCATTTTCACAAAAACAAGACAAAAGCGTTGGTTTTGAAGAACCACAAGGCTGGAGTAAACTAGTACAGTTAAAAAATAATAATACTTTTTTTGTAGAATTTACTAAAAAAGAAGGTATTAATGTGATGCTATTTGATGCTACTAGAAAAAAAATAGCTTCAGATAAGTTAACGTTAACAATGATTGATGATAAATTAGGATATTATATTATTAGTGGAATTTATGAAATAGCAGGCGATGTAGCGATTTTTTATCAAAAAGCAGAGGATAGAACACCTGTTTTAATTCGTATATTAATTGATGGTAAAACTGGTAAGCTTAAAAGCGAAGAAAAAATTGCTGAGTTAAATAAAATAACAACGGGTGATGCCTATGCTGCTGCTTTTGGAGATGTTGATATGCCTGATTTGAAAATTGTGAAAGACCCAGAAAGTGATTATTATGCATTAATTAGATACAATACATTTGCCCCAGAAACTAAAGACAGAATTGAAGTTTTTCATTATAGTCCACAACATAAAGTTATTAATAAAGCAAATTATACAGCGCCTGATAACAAGTATAAATTTACTAAATATCTGAGTGCATACGTTCATAAAGACGATTACGTAGTTATTGGAACTTACGCCTTTAATACAAAAAAATCTGGTGGGGAAGAAGCTAGATTTTATGTATCGCAATTAGCAAAAGGTAAAACTAGTTTTGTTCAAAAAGAATTAGCTTATTCAGAATTTTACAAAGGTGCTAGAGGTCATTTTATTTATAATAATATAAAAGGAACTATCAATATGGTATTGATAACTGATGTTGAAATAAAAGGTGATAACAGGAAGTATGATATTGTTTTTCAAAGCATAAATCCAACAACCTTACAATTAGAGAAGCCTTATAAGATAGATTATACCAAAGCGAACGACATTTATAAAAACAAATTGAATCGTAAAGATGATTTTTTTGGTATGATACAAGGAACATTCATTGATAAAAATGGAAATTTAATTGTCTTATCCCAAAACACAACTATAAAATATGGCAATGGTTCTGGTATAGTAGGCACATTCCTAGGCGATTTTGCATTAATTACTATTTCTCCTGAAGGTAAGGTAATTAATACAGCGGTAATTCCAGCAAATGTTTATGTGAGTGGCAAACATAAAGAGTTTAATTGTAATGATATCAGAACAGGTTACAGACCAGCTGATAGTTGGGATGATCCAGGTTTGGCAAGTGAACAATATTTTGCTATTGATGTAATTACAACAGATAATTCAAATTATATTTTCTTTAATAATACACAGGAAAATATGGAATTGCCAGAGTCGGAAGAGCCAAAATTAGTAAAAGCTATTTCGATAACGACTGCTGTAAAATATACATACAGTAATAACACCATTAAAAAAGAGTATATTTTTGGTACACCAAAAGATAAGAAAGACAATGATTTTTGTAATTTCTCAAGCTCAGACTATAACGCATCAACTAAAAGCTATGCAACATTAGTGACTGATCCTAAAACAAAAAAATCATCAATTGTTTGGCTTAAGTTAGATTAAACATTTTCATTATTTCTAAAAAACTTATTATAATTATTGGCGGCGGGGCTGCTGGATTTTTTTCAGCAATTAACGCCGCCATTAATTTTCCAGAAACTAAAATCATTATTTTAGAAAAAACGAATAAGATTTTAGCTAAAGTAAGAGTGTCTGGCGGCGGTCGCTGCAATGTCACACACCATTGTTTTGAGAACGGAGAATTAATTAAAAATTATCCTCGTGGCGAAAAAGAATTACGACAAGTTTTTTCTCAATTCTCGGTACAAGATACCATTGATTGGTTTTTGAAAAGAGGAGTGAAATTGAAAGTAGAGCAGGATGGAAGGATGTTTCCTGAAAGTAATACTAGTGAAACGATTATTAATTGTTTTTTACAAGAAGCTCAAAAATATAACATTGATATTAATTTGAATGAGGAAGTTTTATCAATTGATAAAGCAGATGATGGTGCTTTAAAAGTAAAAACCTCCAAACAAACATATACAGCTGATGCTGTTATTTGTAGTATTGGTGGCCATAATCAAGAGAAAAATTATGCCTTCTTAAAACAATGTGGACATACCATTGACGAATTAATTCCAAGTTGGTTTACCTTGAATTTACCACAAAGTCATATTAAAGAATTAATGGGATTGAGTGTGAAAAATGGAACGGTAAAAGTTATTGGAACCAAACACCAATACACAGGCCCTGTTTTAATTACGCACTGGGGTTTAAGTGGACCGGCAGTTTTAAAGTTATCCGCTTTTGCGGCTTATGATTTTTTTAAATTAAATTATCAGGCAGGTATTTCTGTGAACTGGACAGGAACCTTAAACGAAGAAGTGTTAAAAGAAGAATTGAGTTTGCAATTAGGATCTAAAGCATTAATAGTAAATACTCCGCTATTTGAAATCCCGAAACGTTTATGGGAATATTTAGTGCTGAGGTCAGAAATTCCTTTATCAAAACCATGGATTGAATTAGGTAAAAAACAATTGAATAAATTCGCTCAAGTACTTTGTAATGATGTGTATGACATGCACGGTAAAACTACTTTTAAAGAAGAATTTGTTACTTCTGGCGGCATCAATTTAAAGGAAATCAATTTTAAAACTATGGAAAGTAAAAAAGTACCTCATTTATTTTTTTGTGGCGAAGTATTAAATATCGATGGCATTACAGGAGGTTTTAATTTTCAAAATGCCTGGAGTACAGCATGGATTGCTGCTAAACTAGCAAAGTAGTTATTCTAAAATAAATTTCCCTTTTGAAACTAAATTACCATTTTGACTAAGATGATAATAATAATTGCCGCTATTTAAATTGCCTTTTATGATTTTTATTTCTTGTCCGCTCAAATGAGCAAGCGTTAATACTTCTTGCCCAAGAATATCATAGACTTTTAATGTGGCATTGTTTAGTTCGATACTTGTTTTTAAAATAGCAGAGTTTGAAAATGGATTTGGGTAAATAATACTCCTACTATTATCAATTAATAATTCATTAATTCCAACAAATCCACCATCACAATTATAAGGAGACGCAGCATTGTAACAACCAAAAGTAGTAGTATTATATTGAACAGTTCCATCTATACTCATACATACTAATGTTGAGCACCAATCAAAACCCTGCCAAAGCGAATTGAACAAGCCATATGAGCTACCGATTCCTTCAAGCCAATATTCTCCTCCCTGTAAAATCCATTTTCTATGCATTATACCGTTATATACAATAAAATTAAATCCGGTGACTTTTTTCTTAAGAACATTTCCGTATAAATCAATGCTTCTTGCAGTATCTCCTATAGCAAGATTGAAGTCATATAAAATACCTTCTGTTATTGTTCCCGGATTAACTTTAAATACTTTTTTTCCAAATTCACGAATAGCGCCTCTGTAATAGGTATTTGAGGAGGCAACATTAAAATTGAAGTCCCAATTTTCATATATTTTTTTGTAACTCACATTATTTATAATAGTGTCTCCATACATACCGTACTTAAAGGCGCCAGCAGGATTGCTAAATGATGTAGTTAACATAGTCCATACCGCTTTTGTAGTTGGCATGGGAACATAGGGTTGAGCCTTTATAATAAGGTGAAGCCCCATTAATAAAATAATGATCTTGATTTTTTTCATGAAATGAATTTTTAGCGGGGATACTTAAATGTAGTTATATATATTGATTATCCAAAATTTAACTAAATCTTATTGCCTTAATCGGCGTAATCTTATTCAAAATTAAAGTAGGTAAAAACATCATGAGTAAGCAAGTGATGATGGTTCCTATATTAATCCAAACAATGTGTATGATAGATAAATTAATCGGTACAAATTCTAAATAATAAGTAGCAGGATTTAAAGTGGCGAATTGAAATTGTAATTGCAGCCAGCAAAAGCCAATGCCAATTAAGTTTCCATAAAATAATCCTTTTATTAATAATTGTAAGGAGACATGAAAGAATATTTTCCGCACATCGCCATTTGCTAAACCCAACGCTTTTAATATTCCTACTAAGTTGGTGCGTTCTAAAATCAAAATTAATAAAGCTGAAATCATATTGATAGCTGCCACTAGTATCATCAATGTAATGATGATTTCCGCATTTACATCAATCATATCTAGCCAACTAAAAATAGAGCCTTGCAATTCTTTAACGGTTGCAACCGTATATTTATAACCTACAATATCGTTCACTTCAGCAGCAGATGGTTCTAATAAATTAAAATCGTTTAAGTATACTTCGTAGCCTGCTACTTCATTGCTACCCCAGTAATTTAATTTTTGAATTTGTTTTAAATCAACAAACACAAGGTTTTTATCAAAGTCGGAGAAGCCAGTATTAAAAATACCTTTCACGTAAAAATCTTTCACGCGAGGTTCATAGCCAACGTAATTTTGTCCGTTAAAAGTGGTGTCTTCTAACTTTTTCTTAGTCATGAAATACACTAATAATTTTTGGTTTAATTTTAAGTGTAGTTTATTGGCTAGTGCTTGAGAAATAAAAATGTCTTTGCTAACATCTGTTTTATTAATAGATAACACGGTTCCTTCTGATACATAAGGTTTTAAATAATTCCAATCATAATCATCCGAAACTCCTTTTAAAATCACACCTTCGTTTTCGGTCTTCGTTTTTAAAATACCGTTTTTAGTAGCAAAGGATTGAATATGTTTAATGTTTGAATTATCCTTTAAGTTTTGTAGCATTTGACTATCAAAGGCAATAGGATTTGGCTCCAAGGATTGATTTGGATCGTAGTCGTTTATTTGGAGATGCGCTGTAAACGTCGTTATTTTATGAATGATTTGTTGCTGAAACCCCGTTACAACAGCTATTGTTATAATCATCACAGCAACTCCTAAAGCAATGCCTATAATTCCTATTTTCACAATAGGACTAGAGATATTGTTTTTTTTTTGTCCTTTGTTGAGGATTCGAGTAGCTATATAACGCGAAAAATTCATTGCTATAAAGATACTATTTTTTTTAAGCTTAGTATTTTTTGTGTTTTTATAAAAGCGTGTAATTGTTATATTTACATTGTCAATTTAGCACATTATATGCGATTATATGTATTATTAGTAGTTACGGTTTTTGGTACCACTTTTTTGTTTTCTCAAGTTGGAACCCAATCGTATCAATCCATCACAACTGGAGCGCAGCAAACTGAATTGTATTTACCGAAATTAAAAAATAAAAATGTAGCTATTGTCACCAATGCTTCTGGTATTATTGGCAGTAGACATTTGGTAGATACTTTGTTGATGCATAAAATAAAAATCGTTAAAATATTTGGACCTGAACATGGTTTTAGAGGGACCGCAGATGCTGGCGAAAAAGTAAAAGGAGGAAAAGATCCATTAACGAATATTACAGTTGTGTCGTTATATGGTTCTCATAAAAAACCAACTAAAGAAGATTTAAAAGGCATTGATATTGTGATTTATGATATTCAAGATGTTGGCGTTCGTTTTTATACTTACATCTCAACCATGACCTATGTCATGGAAGCGTGCGCAGAAAATGGAAAAGAGTTAATTGTATTTGATAGACCAAATCCTAATGGCTTTTATATTGACGGCCCTGTGATGATTGATAAGTATAAATCCTTTTTAGGATTACATAATATACCAATTGTATATGGAATGACTTGTGGGGAATATGCACAAATGGTGAACGGAGAAGGCTGGTTAAAAAATAAGGTGAAATGTAAGTTAAGTGTTATTCCTCTGCAAAATTATGATAGAGCCAAGTTTGTAACTGGGTTACCAGTAAAGCCATCTCCTAATTTACCAAATGATACAGCGGTATTATTGTATCCAAGTTTAGGTTTATTTGAAGGAACGATTGTGAGTTTGGGACGAGGTACCGATTATCCTTTTCAGTTTATTGGTAATCCATTTATTGATTCGGTTACTTGCCCTTTTACATTTATTCCAAAGTCAACATCGATTACTAAAAAACCAAAATATCAGGATACCATTTGTTATGGTATTGACATGCGTTTGATGTATAGAAATATCTTAAAGAGTAAGCAAATTGATTTAACGGTTTTAAATTTGTTTTATCATCACAGCCAAAATAAACAAGAGGTGTTTTTTGATAATAATTTTAATTACCATGCAGGTAACGAAGAGCTAAAACAACAAACAAAATTAAGCATTTCTCCTGCGGAGATTAGAGATTCATGGAAGGCTTCTTTAGCTGATTTTAAGAAAATACGTTCAAAGTATTTAATTTATAAGGATTTTTAAGTCTCAAGATTTCTGCAAACAAAAAGTGTTTGAAACATTTTTTTTGTTTGCCTGTGTTTAGAAAAGGACTTATTTCAAATGTTTTTGAGGAGATTAGATTGAAAAAGATTTTCCCTTGATCCATTTTTCTCGATAGTCCGAGGGTAAATTTGTCTCAAATAATTCTATCAGTTTATCAAAATTTATAACTTCTTTTTCATCCATACACATTGGATAAGAATTAATTCTATCAAATGTCAAATGGCACAATTTTTTATCTGTTCGTTTCTTATAACTACTCCAACATAATTTAGACTTTTCTATTTCGTTTTCTAATTCATCTTTCGATATTAATTTATCGATATAATGAGAAATTATTATATCATCTTTCTTTCCAGGACCAAAGAAAAATTCACCTATTGCACGAGAATGCAATAAACATGATTCTGCTACTACTTCACCATAGCGTCCTGGCAATGGAAAACGGGGATGAGCTGTATATAAATATCTATTCATTTCAAATGAAATGTGTTCTATTGCATTTTTTAATTGTTGTTCGCTTGGAGTCATTTTAGTTTTCAAAGTAACAATTTTAAATCATTGAGCATACTATTGGTATTATTAATGTTTTGCCTAAGCTAAATCTAGTAAAAATATCGAATATGTGCGCCCGTTTATTGATAGTCAATCCTAAATTATTTCAAAATAAAGTAGAAAAGCCCCTTGAAATTAAATACTTTCAAGGGGCTTCGTTTTTTGCGGAGAAGGTGGGATTCGAACCCACGATACAGTTTCCCGTATACAAACTTTCCAGGCTTGCTCGTTCGACCACTCTGACACCTCTCCTAATTTGTGGTGCAAATGTATACTCTGTAAATGAATAATACAAATAAAGAATAGTTGATCTAGAACTTCACCAATTCCTCATACAACTCTTTAACAGGTAATCCCATCACATTATAAAAGCTGC